>Ga0272441_10002643_pt1 | contig 35868 bp, 28 predicted proteins | sample SSMProp6N_FD_193582 | JGI IMG/M metagenome (GOLD analysis project Ga0272441, IMG submission 193582) | Marine sediment archaeal communities from Little Sippewissett salt marsh, Falmouth, MA, United States - SSM-Prop-6N | ecosystem: Environmental > Aquatic > Marine > Wetlands > Sediment ...
CACCACGTTGAGCAGAAACGCCGCGACGGCGAGGAATATCGGCGGCAGCACGGCGCCAAAATTGCGCAATTGGTCCATTTCGCTGCTTAGAAAGGCGTCCGATATCTGGTCTGAGCGGTCATAGGCGCCGGCACCGCCATAGCGGTCTGTGAGCGCATCCACCCGGTCGAGCACGTAGCGCGGATTAGCGTCGCGCCGCAGCCGGATCAGCGCCTCGTTGAACGCCCCGTCCAAATCATATGCGGCGGCGAGCGCGGCGCGGCTCATCCACACCACGCCAAAGCGCCGCGAATCCGGCATCAGCGCACCCGGCGCAATGGCGTAGACGAATTCCGGGCTCAAAACGGTGCCGGTGATCGTCAGCACCCGTTTGCGGCCATTAATGATCGCCGCCACTTTATCGCCGGGCACGAAGCCGTGCGCCTCAGCGAAGGTCTGATCGACCATCACGTCGCGCGGCCGGCCCGGCTCCGGCCAATTTCCCGCCCGCAACACCACGTCGTTGATCGCCGGGCGGCCGGTCCTCGGCAGCGAGATCATGCGCCCTGTCGCCGGTTCCGCCATGCCCGGCACATCGAGCGTCACATCGACGCTTATCCGCGTTTCTACGGCCGCCACGCCTTCAATGCGCGCCATATCCTCGCGCAGGTGTTGCGGTGCCCGTTTCACCGGCACCCAGATATCGGCAAACCGGTAGCGCTCGTAATAGGCGGTGCGCGTGGCCTCGAGCGACGCCAGCATGCCGTACATCATCACCAGCACCGCAACGCCGGCGCCGATGACCGCGGCAATGGCCAGCGCTTGCCCGCGCAGGCGCCACAATTCGCGCAATACTTTTTTGTCCAGCGGCGGCAGCAGCGTGTGAAACATACGCGTCACCAAGATATCTCACGCGCCGCCTGGCGCTGGGCGTTGACCTCCACCCGCGCGATCGCCCCGTCGGCAAAGTTGATAACTTTGTGCGCCATGCGGGCAATCGAGGCGTTGTGGGTAATGATCGCCGTCGTGGTTGCCAATTCCGCGTTCACCCGCTCGATGGCTTCCAGCACGATAACGCCGGTCTCAGAATCAAGCGCCCCCGTCGGCTCGTCGCACAGCAAGACGTCCGGCTGCTTGGCGATGGCGCGGGCGATGGCCACGCGCTGTTGCTCGCCGCCGGAAAGCTGCGCCGGGAAATGGTCGACCCGGTCGCGTAGACCGACAATGTCCAGCGCGGCGCGCGCCTCCATCGGGTCGCGCGCGATTTCGGTCACCAGTTCCACATTTTCAAGCGCCGTCAGGCTGGGCACCAGATTGTAGAACTGAAACACAAAGCCCACATTGTCGCGGCGGTAGCGCGTCAAGGCGCGCTGGCTGGCGGCGGTAAGCTCAAGGTCGCGAAACCACACCCGGCCCTTAGTCGGCGTATCCAGGCCACCTAAGATGTTGAGGAGGGTCGATTTGCCGCTGCCCGACGCGCCCAGCAGCACCGTGAACTCGCCTTCGTACAAATCGAGGTCGACACCGCGCAGCGCGTGCACCTGCACGTCGCCGGTTATGTATGTCTTGGTGACGCCGCGCGTTTTGAAGGTTACCTGCCGCTCTTGCGCCTGGCGCGGCCCCGGTCTTGCCATGCCGCTCTCCTGTTGTGGGAGACTGTCAGACTTTATGCGGCGGTGCGCAAGATATCATCCACAACCCGCTCTAGGTCCTTGAGCGATCCGCAGGTCTGCGCCTTTTGGCTGAACGGTTTTAACTTCAGCATCTCGCTGTCGCCAGTACCCCACAGGCCTTCCGGCTCCGGGTTCAAAATCAGGACCCGCCGCGCCCGCGCATAGATTTGCTGCATGATATCCACGCGCGGATCGGTGTAGTTCGAGCGCCCGTCGCCTAACAGAATAACCGTGGTGCGGGTGTCAACGTCTTTGAGGGCGATATCGGCGAAGTCTTGCAAGGCGGCGCCATAATCGGTGGCACCGCCGCCGTAATCGCGCAAGATCAAAGGGATCGCCTGGTCCATATCCATCGTCTCGAACAGCTCGGTCACCTCGCCAAGATGGCCCGAAAACGCAAACGACCGCACCTTCGGCAACACCTCGCCCAAGGAATAGAGAAACATCAGCAAGAACCGCGCAACGGTGGCCACCGAGCCTGAGACATCGCAAATCGCCATCACGTCGGGCCGGTCCACCTTGCGCCGCTTCCAATGGGTATCGAACATCAAGCCGTCATAGGCAACGTTGTGGCGGATCGTGCGGCGCACGTCCAAGTGGCCGCGCCGCGCCTTCTTGCGGCGGCGCGAATGCAAGGCGACAAGCTTCTTGGCCATTTTGCGCACCAAGACCCGCATCGTCTTGACGTCGCGCAGCTCAACATTGGTCAGCCGCACGCTTTCCAGCACCTCTTCACGCAGGCGCTTGCCTTCGTTCTGCGCATACAGCGCCAAGTTGCGCTCGACATAATCATCCACGTCCCGGCGCAACCGCTCCCGCACGCCTTTGAGCGCATCGCTTTGCGGCCCGCCCGCGCCTTCCGCCCGCTCCGCTGCGATAATCGCATCGGTCAATTCCTGCAGGCCGATGCGCTCCATGATCCGCCGCCCATACAGGCCGCGCTGGGTGACGTAGCGGATGTTGCGGATGCCCGCCTGCTCGCCGGCGCGGGCAATGGCCATGGCCAGCGCCGTACGGTCGCCGGTGCGCAGCATGTCCATCAGGCTGGGAGATGGCGCACCGGCGGCTGCATCTATGTCTTCAGACCCATCGCCGCCACCTCCGGGTGGGCCGCCCGAAGCGGCGCTGTCGCCACTTGCACCGTTGTCGCTGGCTTCTTCTTGGGGCGCGGTATCTTGATCGGAGGCCTCAGGCGCACTGGCTGTAGCCGCGGCAGTAGCAGTGGCAGTGCGCAAGGTCTCAAAGGCGAAGAACCGCTCGAACGTAGCATCGAACGCGGCTTTTTCTTCCGGCGTCTTGGCCATGGACAGCGACAGCACGTCTTTGAGCAGCGTACGGTCGCCAAACCCCACCAGGTCGGCGGCGCGGGCGGCATCCAGCGTCTCCGCCGGGGACACGCGCACATCCGCTGCCCGCAGCGCCTCGACGAACCGGGTCATCATCCTGGACACGCTATCCGCCCTCCCCGCCGCGGCTACCGGGCCCCTGGCACGGCGCCAACGGCGCTTTCCTTGGCCCGGCGCACCATGCCGGGAACTTCCGTCTCGACGCTGTCGATGTCGTCTTCGAATTTGAGCAGCAGGTTGAGCGTATTGCGCACCATGGCGTCATCCAACTCGGTGGCGTGCAACAACAACAGCGCGCGCGCCCAATCTATGGTCTCACTTACCGCCGGCAGCTTCTTGATGGTCTTGGTGCGCAGCTCCTGCACGAAGGCCACCAATTGCGCCAGCAAAGATGCCGAGACGCCGGGCACCCGCTTTTCGATGATGCGCATTTCCAGCGCCTGGTCGGGGAAGGCGATATAGAGGTGCAAACACCGCCGCTTGAGCGCATCGCCCACTTCGCGGGTATTGTTGGAGGTCAAAAACACCACCGGCTTGACGGTCGCCGCGACGGTGCCGATTTCCGGGATCGAGACCTGAAAATCCGATAAGATTTCAAGCAGGAAGGCTTCAAATTCATGGTCGGATTTATCCACCTCATCGACCAGCAACACGCAGCCTTCGGCCACCTGCAAGGCTTTGAGCAGCGGCCGCGGCTCTAGGAATTCAGGCGAAAAGAACGTGTCGTCAAAGGCGTGCAGCCGCTCCATCGCCTGGTCCAACCCGCGGGTGCCGGCCAGCAAATCCACCAGCTTGTCTTTGAGCACTTGCGTGTACAAAAGCTGCTTGCCGTATTTCCATTCATACAGCGCCTTGGCCTCATCCAGCCCCTCATAGCATTGCAACCGAATGAGATCGCGGCCCAGATGCGCCGCGGTGGCCTTGGCCAATTCGGTCTTGCCGACGCCCGGCGGGCCTTCCACCAAAATGGGCTTATCCAGCATCTGTGCCAGATAGACGGCGGTGGCGATATGGGTATTGGCCACATAGCCGCCGGCCTCGAAGCCGTCGCGGATACGCGCGATGTCCGTTTGGACTGCGTCCGATTTGATATGGTCCGTCACGTTGGGGCCTTGGCTCTGCATCTTCAGGTCGCCTGTTGGCATACGCGAGCGGCCGCGCGCCGGCAATGGCACAAATGCAAGGCGCTTTGCGTACGGGTGCGATTATGCCTTGTGCGCGCGATAGGCCATTTGCGCGATCGCCGGGGCCGCGGATACCCGTTGCAAGGCTGGCATCATGCGCCCAGGTCTCTAGAATGCGTCCCCGATCGGGCCAATCTCCGCCAGCCCGCATAGATAATCATACACCTGATAAGGTCACATGGGAGGCCGCCCTTCATGACAGCCATCAACGACGTCACCACCCTCACCCGCCACGGCGATATCGCCATCATCACCCTCAATTCGCCGCCGGTAAACGCGCTGTCGGCGCCGGTGCGCCAAGGGCTGTTCGACGGGTTTGACCAAGCCATCAAGGACGATGCCGCCAAAGCCATCGTGCTGATATGCGACGGGCGCACCTTCATTGCCGGCGCCGACATTACCGAGTTCGGCCAAGCGCCCAAAGGCCCCGGCCTACACGAGGTGCAGGCGATGATTGAGGATGCGCCGAAACCGGTGGTCGCCGCCATTCACGGCACGGCCCTAGGCGGCGGATTGGAAGTGGCGCTGGTATGCCATTACCGGGTGGTGGTGCCCAGCGCCCGCATGGGCCTGCCGGAGGTCAATCTCGGGTTGTTGCCCGGCGCCGGCGGCACCCAGCGCCTGCCGCGGGTGACCGGCGTCGAAAAAGCGTTGGAGATGATGACGTCGGGCCGCCACGCCAGCGCCCAAGAAGCCCACGCCTCAGGCCTTGCCGACCACATTGCCGAAGACGGCAAATTGCTGGACGGCGCCATTGCCTTTGCGCAAAAAGCCGTGGACGAAGCCTGGCCGTTGACCAAAATCCGCGACCGCGACGACAAAGTGGCCGCAGCCCGCGGCAAGCCTGAGATTTTTGCGAATTTCCGCGCCTCCATCGCCCGCAAGACCCGCGGCTTCTTAGCGCCGGAATACAATATCCAGTGCATTGAGGCGGCGGTTAACCTGCCCTTCGACGACGGCATGAAGGTGGAGGCCAAGCTGTTTCGCGAATTGGTGACAGGTGAGCAATCGGCCGCCCAGCGCCACGTCTTTTTTGCCGAGCGCCAGGTGGCCAAAATTCCCGACGTACCCAAAGACACGCCGGTGATCCCGGTTAAATCCGTCGGCATTATCGGCGCCGGCACCATGGGCGGCGGCATTGCCATGAACTTTGCCAATGCCGGCATCCCGGTAACCATCGTCGAGCAAAACCAACAGCGCCTCGACGCGGGCCTGGGCATCGTGCGCAAAAACTACGAGAACTCCGCCAAGAAAGGGCGGTTTTCCATGGACGAGGTTGAGACGCGCATGGGGCTTTTGCACGGCTCAACCACGTTGGAAGATTTAGCCGACAAAGACCTGATCATCGAAGCGATTTTCGAGAACATGGACGTCAAAAAGGACGTGTTCGGAAAGCTCGATGCCATCGTCAAGCAAGGCGCGATCTTGGCCACCAATACGTCGGCCCTCGACATCGACGAAATCGCCACGGCCACCACCCGGCCGGAGGCGGTCATCGGCCTGCACTTCTTTTCACCCGCCAACGTCATGCGGCTGTTGGAAATCGTGCGCGCCGACAAAACCGGCAAAGAGGTTATCGCCACCTCCATGGCGCTAGCCAAGACCATCGGCAAGGTCGGGGTACTGGTGGGCGTGTGTCCGGGGTTTGTCGGCAATAGGCTGTTGGCGCAACGCCAGCGCGAGGCCAACAAGCTTATTCTCGAAGGCGCCATGCCGTGGGACGTCGACCGGGTGTTGTACGATTTCGGCCTGCCCATGGGGCCGTTTGCCATGTCGGACTTAGCCGGCCTTGACCTTGGCTGGAGCAAGGACACGTCCAAAGGTGAAACCTTGCGCGACATTCTGTGCGAGGCGGACAGGCGCGGGCAAAAAACCGGCGCCGGTTTTTATGATTACGACGACAACCGCCGCCCATCGCCGTCGCCGCAGGTGGAGCAGATCATCCGCCAATACGCCGCCGACCGGCAAATCCAGCAGCGCGATATTTCCGACGACGAGATTCTCGAGCGTTGCCTCTACCCGATGATCAACGAAGGCTTCAAAATCCTCGACGAAGGCAAGGCCATCCGCGCTTCCGACATCGATATCGTTTGGATCATGGGCTACGGCTGGCCGCGCTACCGCGGCGGGCCGATGTGGTATGGCCAGCACAGCGTCGGCTTCGCCAAAGTGTTGGACCGCATGCAGCACTATCAAGCGCTACACGGAGACGATTTCAAACCTGCAGCCCTGCTCGAGCGCATGGTTGCCGACGGCAAAGGCTTTTAAATGGCACTCGCACTCTATGACCTCGAAGGCCGCGACGGCCGCCGCATCAGCCCGTTTTGCTGGCGCACCAAATACGCGCTCGCCCATAAAGGGCTTGCCGCCGAAGACCGGCCCGTCGGTTTCACCGACATCAAAAGCATCGGCAAAGACATCGGCGCCGGCATTACATCGGTGCCGGTGCTAGACCACGACGGCAAGCTGGTGGCCGATAGCTGGCAAATCGCCCTCTACCTCGACCGCACCTTCGACGACACCGCGCCCATTTTCCCCAATCAAGACGCGCTATCCTATGCGCAATTCGTGGAAAAATGGCTGTTCTCGCAGATTTTCACCGTGCTGTTTCCGGCCATGGTCAAAAAGGTGCACGACCACCTCAAGCCGCAAGACCAAGCCTATTTCCGCGAAAGCCGGGAGAAGAACTTAGGCGGCATGACCCTCGAACAGGCCGAAACACGCAGCGCCCAAGGTTTGGGCGCCATGAACGTGGCACTCGGGCCGCTGCGCGGCAAAATTCAGGATACGGACTTTTTGTGCGGCAACGCACCCGGCTACGCCGATTACGTGGCGGCCAGCACGTTCATGTGGGCGCGCGCGGTTTATCCGCATGCGCTGTTTGCGCCCGGCGATCCGGCAGCGCAATGGTATACGCGGTGCCTTGACCTATATGGCGGGTTGGGCCGCGCAACCCCCGGCTACGATATTGCTGCTTAGGCGTGGCACTTAGGGTGCGCGGGCAAGGTGCACTGGCTAGGTGGACTGGCTAGCTGGCTTCGCGGATTTTTTGCAGCAGCCGTTGCGTCGCAAAGCCATCTTGCGGCTGGCCGAGGCGCGCTTGAAACCCGCGGATGGCGCGCCGGCTCTTCGGCCCGATAATGCCGTCCACCCCGCCCGTATCAAAGCCGATCGCCGTTAGCCGCGTTTGCATTTCTTTGGCTTCGGTAAGGCTCAGCGGCCGTTCATCCACAGGCCAGGTGCCTTGAATGCCCGGCGCGCCGGCAAAATAAGCGGCCAGATACGACACCGCCATGGCGTAAGAAGTGGCATTGTTGTAGCGCAAAATGGTGCGGAAATTCGGGTATGCCAAAAACGCCGGCCCACGGTAGCCCGCCGGCACAATCAAATAGGCGTCGAGGCTGCGTTCGCGAGCCGGCAATGCGCCGCCGCCGGCGGGGCGCACGCCCAGCGCCTGCCAATCGCCGCCCGGCTTGCGCACGGTTCTATCGGCCAGGGCATAATCAAACCCCTGCGGCAATACCACTTCGCGGATCGCCGGTTCGCCGTGCGTCCAGCCGGAGGCGGCAAGATAATTGGCGGCGGAGGCTAGGGCGTCGGCGTGGCTGCGCCAGACATCACGGCGGCCATCGCCATCGAAATCAATAGCGTAGCCAAGATACGTGGTCGGAATAAATTGCGTATGGCCCATGGCGCCGGCCCACGAGCCGGTCATCGCCTCCGGCGTCACATCCCCCGCTTGCAAGATGGTCAGCGCCGCCAGCAATTGGCTGCGGCCAAACTGCGCGCGGCGGCCTTCAAAGCCGAGCGTCGTCAACGAGCGGATGACGCGGCGGTCGCCCATCACCGCGCCATAGCTGGTCTCTAAGCCCCAAATCGCCGTTAGCACCTCGCGCTCAACGCCATGGGCGCGCTCGAGTTGGTCAAACAGCCGCCGGTTTTGCGCCAGCGCCGTTGTGCCATCGGCCTTGCGCTTGTCGGAGAGGGCCGTCTCCAGATAGGCCCAGACCGGGCGCACGAATTCCGGCTGCTTCTGGTTCAATTCCAGCACTTTGGCATCCAGCGTGATGCCGCGGAAGGCGCGCGAAAACGTGCCGGCGCTAATGCCCTGGGCCAGCGCCTCGCGGCGAAACCCGGTCAGCCAGGCCGATAGCCGGTCTTCCATCTCAGCGGTAATGACAATGTCATCGGCGACGGGCTGGCCGGCCTGCGCGCGCGCCGGGTGCGGCGCCAAAGCGGCCACCACCGGCAGGGCGGCCGATAGGGCCGCCGATAGGGCGGTCAGCGCGCCGGCCCCTAGCACGGTGCGCCGCCTGAGACAGGCACACCAGGTTGGTTTGAGCCGCATAGGTTCGCTTCCGCTGTCGGTGAATCATCAAGGCCAATGAGAGATGCGACTATCATAAGCGATACGGGCCGGCAATTCCACGCGCCGAACCCATCCATCGGCCGGCATTTTGTCGGGCTTTTATCAGCCCTTTATCGGTCTTGCCGCCGCGGGCGGTGCATGGCACATAACCGCAGCCCCTAAGGACACGCGTCCGCCGGCCCCTTTGCCCCTCTTTCGTGCGCAAGGCTCATCATGTCCAAACCAATCCGCAAGGTGGTGTTTCCCGTCGCCGGGCTCGGCACACGGTTTCTGCCGGCCACCAAATCCGTGCCCAAAGAGTTGCTGCCGGTGGTCGACCGGCCATTGATCCAATACGCGGTGGACGAGGCCCGGGAAGCGGGCATCGAACACTTCATATTCGTGACCGGACGCGGCAAGACGGCCATCGCCGACTATTTCGACCACGCCTATGAGCTTGAACAAACCCTTGCCGCCAAAGGCAAAACGCAGGCCCTCAACATGCTCACCCAGATGCGCCCGCCCGCCGGGGCGGCATCGTTTTTGCGCCAGCAAGAGCCCGCAGGCCTGGGGCACGCGGTATGGTGCGCCCGCGACCTGGTGGGCGATGAGCCGTTCGCGGTCATTTTGGCGGACGAGTTGCTAAAATCGTCCCCGGGCTGTTTGGCGCAAATGGTCGAGGCCTATGGCACAACCCACGGCAATATCGTCGGGCTGGTCGACGTGCCGAAGGATCACACCGACCGCTACGGCATCATCAAGCCCGGTGCGCGCGACGGCCGACTGGTGGCGGTGGACGGCATGATCGAAAAACCAAGCCCCGATGCGGCCCCCTCAACGCTGGCGCTGGTGGGCCGGTACATTCTGCAGCCGACCATATTTGAGCACTTAGCGCGGCAGGACCGCGGTGCCGGCGGTGAAATTCAGCTCACCGACGCCATGGCGCATCTCATTGGCACGCAGCCGTTTCACGGGCTGGAGTTTGACGGCGTGCGCTTTGACTGCGGCAATAAAGTGGGCTTCATGGCGGCCAATGTGGCCTATGCGCTTGAGCGCGAGGATATGGCAGAAGAACTGCGCGCCTATCTGCGCGGCATCCTCTAACCGGCCTCGAACGGATTTTCACCGCGCCGGCAGGCCTCAAGCTGCCGCGCCAAGTATCGGGGGTGGCCTATGCGCATCGCCATGATCGGCACCGGCTATGTGGGGCTTGTGTCCGGCGCCTGCTTTTCGGATTTCGGCCATGAAGTGATCTGCGTTGACAAAGACGCCGACAAAATCGCCTCCCTGCAAGCCGGCGAGATCCCGATCTACGAGCCGGGCCTGGATGTCTTGGTCAACGGCAATATGCGGGTTGGCCGGCTTACCTTCAGCACTGATTTGGCTGCCGCCGTGCCGGATGCGGATGCGGTCTTTATTGCCGTCGGCACCCCGTCACGGCGCGGCGATGGCCACGCTGACTTGAGGTATGTGTACGCGGCGGCAAGCGAGATTGCCCCTTTGCTTGCGGGCTATACGGTTGTCATCACCAAGTCCACGGTACCCGTCGGCACCGGCGATGAGGTTGAAAAGCGCATCCGCACAGCCGCCCCTGATGCCGATGTGGACGTGGCCTCAAACCCCGAGTTTCTGCGCGAGGGCTCGGCCATTGAAGACTTCAAGCGCCCAGACCGCATTGTCGTCGGCACCACCCAAACGCGCGCGCAAGAGGTGATGCGCGAGCTTTACCGGCCGCTGTTCTTGCGCGAGACGCCCATGGTCTTCACCAACCGGCAGACCTCGGAGCTGATCAAATATGCCGGCAACGCCTTTCTGGCCACCAAAATCACCTTCATCAACGAGATGGCAGATATTTGCGAGAAGGTGGGCGCCAATGTGCTCGACGTCGCCAAGGGCATTGGCCTGGACAACCGCATCGGCAAGCTGTTCTTGCACGCCGGGCCCGGCTATGGTGGCTCTTGCTTCCCCAAAGATACCTTGGCCCTGGTCAAGACCGCCGAAGACGTGGGCGCACCCACATCCATTGTCAGCGCGGTGGTGGCGGCAAACGCAACCCGCAAGACGCAAATGGCGGACAAGCTCATCGCCGCGGCGGGCGGCACCGTTAGCGGCAAAAAGATTGCCGTTCTAGGCGTTACCTTCAAACCCAATACCGACGATATGCGCGATGCCCCAAGCCTTGACATCATCCCCTTGCTGCAGCGCGCCGGCGCCACTATAGCGGCGTTTGACCCCGCCGGCATGGACCAAGCGGCGCAGCTTTTGCCCGGCGTTGCATGGGCCGCAAGCGCCCAGGCGGCGATGCAAGACGCAGACATCTTGCTGATTCTGACAGAATGGAACGAGTTCCGCGCGCTGCAATGGCCGCAAGTCGCCGATGCGATGGCCGGCAGGCTTATTGTCGATCTTCGCAATATATATGAACCATCGGACGTGGCTCAGCACGGGTTTTCATATTATTCTATTGGTCGACCGGTCGCTATGCGGGAGGGCGATGGCGTTTAGGCTATGCTATACTCTCAGGCGTTGATAGAAGCCGGTATCGTTCACCTGCGTACCGACACCACGCACGACGGGAGATATCATCATGGTGAAATGCATCTTGACGCTGGTGCTGCTGGCGCCGCTGATTGCCACGCCAGCATTGGCCGACCCGGCGGCGGAAGCGCGCGCCTTCGTGGAAGACGGCGTTGACCGCGGCATCGCTATTTTGGAGGAGACCCAGCCGGACGACCCGGCGCGGGCGGAGCGGTTTCGCGCGTTTTTAGGCGAGATCGTCGACAGCCGCTCGGTTGCGCTGTTTGCCCTTGGCCCTTACCGCCGCGGCGCCGACCCGGCGCTGTTGGATGCCTATGTGGAGAGCTTCCGCCGCTACGCCACCGCAAGCTATGAAAGCCGCCTGGGCGACTATGGCGGCCAGACCATTGCCGTCGTGAACGCGGTTGCCCGGTCCGACAAAGACGTGTTGGTCGATGGGGTGATCCGCAGCGCCTCCGGCGAGGACTTGGCGCAAGTGGCCTTCCGCATCATCCGCGCGCCCGATGGCTTGCGGCTGTTTGACCTACGGGTTGAAGGGATATGGCTGGCGGTGGAACAGCGCAACCAGTTCAGCGCCTATCTGGGCCGCAACAACGGCGATATACAGCGGCTAATCGATTACCTCGACACAGAAACAAACCGCCTCAATAAAGGCGGTACCGAAATCGCCGAAGGCTAGGCCCCCACGGGTCAAGACGGCTTTGCGGTTATTCGGCCGCTTCCATGCGGCCATAGGCGTCGTCAAACCGCACAATGTCGTCTTCGCCTAAATAGCTACCCGACTGCACCTCGATGATGGAAATCGGCATCATGCCGGGGTTTTCGAGCCGGTGGCGGACGCCGATGGGGATGTAAACCGACTCGTTTTCCGCCACCAATTGCGTCGTATCGCCCACCGTGACGCGCGCCGTACCGGCCACAACCACCCAATGCTCGGCGCGATGGTGGTGCATCTGCAATGAAATGGCAGCACCCGGCTTGACCATCAGGTGTTTGACCTGATGGCGGTCGCCTACCGCCAGCCCCTCATAAAAGCCCCATGGCCGGTAAACCCGCGCGTGCACTTCTTGTTCGGCGCGCCCTTCGGTGCGCAGCCGCTCGACAATCGCTTTTACGTCTTGCACCTTATCGCGGTGGGCCACCAGCACTGCATCGCCGGTTTCCACCACCACCAAATTGTCGACGCCGAGCAACGCCACCAAGTGCTGGTCGGCGCGCACCAGCGTATTGGCGGTATCGTGCAGAATAACGTCACCGGTCACCGCGTTGCCGTTGCTGTCTTTGTCGGCGATATCCCACAGCGCCGTCCACGAGCCGACATCGCTCCAGCCAACATCTGCCGGCACCACCGCTGCTTTGCGCGTTTGTTCCATGACCGCATAATCGATGGACAATGACGGGCACAGTTCAAACGCGTCACGCGATAGGCGCAGAAAATCCAGGTCGCGCCGCCCGTCGCTTACCGCCGCCATGGCGCTTTGCCAAATATCCGGCGCGTAATTTTGCAATTCGTCGATAATGACGTCGGCGCGGAACAGAAAAATCCCGCCGTTCCAGAAATAACCGCCAGTATCGAGATAGCGTTCAGCGGTTGCGCGGTCGGGTTTCTCAATGAAGCGGTCCACCTCAAACCCGCCCGCTGCCATTTGCGCCCCGGCTTTAACGTAGCCGTATCCGGTTTCCGGCGCGTCGGGCACGATGCCGAAGGTTACCAGTTTACCGGCCTCGGCCAATTTTGCCCCTTGCGCGATGACGTCCAGAAACAAGTCCGGGCGGGCGATGTGGTGATCGGCCGGCAATACCAGCATCATCTCATCCTGCGCCTGGGTCGCACACAACGCCGCCACGGCGGCAATGGCCGGGGCGGTGTTGCGGCCCACGGGCTCCAGCACCGCTATTTCAGGGGTGATGCCCGCCTCTTGCAGTTCCGACGCCACGGTGAACCGGTGTTCTTCGTTGCACGCCACGATCGGCGGCAAAAACTGCTTAGGATCGCGCACCCGCAGTGCCGTTTCTTGCAGCATCGAGCGCTCGGATGTGAGCGGCATGAATTGCTTGGGGTGGTGGGCGCGCGACACCGGCCACAGGCGGGTGCCAGCACCGCCGGACAGAATAACAGGGCGAATAGGCTTCATGGATACGTCGAGGCTCCGGATACGGGCACAGATGGCGCGGCGGACTATACGCGAAAAACGGGGCGCATACAGGGTGTCGGTTGCCCCGCCGGCGCGCAAAACTCAGCTAAGCTGCGCGGCCACATGCTCGGCAATCGCAAGAGACGCGGTGATGCCGGGCGATTCGATGCCAAACAAATTGACGAGCCCGGCGACGCCGTGCTCCGCCGGCCCGTCAATCCTAAAATCATCCGCCGGCGCACCGGCAGGCGATAGCTTTGGGCGGATGCCCGCATAGGCCGGCATCAGCGCACCATCGCGCAGGCCCGGCCAATAGCGGCGAATGGCGGCGTAAAACGCTGCGGCGCGGGCCGGGTCGACGGTGTATTCAACCTCGCTTACCCACTCAACATCTGGCCCGAAGCGCGCTTGGCCGGCAAGATCGAGGGTCAAATGCACCCCCAGACCGGCCGCTTGCGGCACCGGATAGATCAGCCGCGTAAACGGCGCCCGGCCCTGCAGCGCGTAGTATGTGCCTTTGCAGAAATACGCCCGTGGCACATGCTGTGGGTTAAGACAATCAATGGCCGCAGCCAGTTGCGGTGCCCATAGCCCGGCGGCGTTGACAAACCGTTTGGCCCTGACCGTGGCATCGCCGGTGGTGATCACAAAGCCGCGGCCATCCGCCTCTACCCGGTCGATCGCTGTTGCAAACGCAATTGCCGCGCCGTTGTCTTCGGCATCGCCGCGGTAGCTGAGCATCAGCGCGTGGCTATCGATGATGCCGGTCGACGGCGATAACAGCGCCGCCGTGCAGGCGAGATGCGGCTCTAAGCTAACGGCCTGGGCTTGGTCCAACACCTGCAGGTCTTCAACCCCATTGGCCGCTGCGCGCGCCTTTATGTCGGTAAGCGCTGCCACCTCGCCGGGCTCGGTTGCCACCACCAGCTTACCGCAGCGCGCATGGGGAATGCGCCGCGCCGCGCAATAGGCATAAAGCTGGTGTTTGCCGGCAACGCACATCCGCGCCTTGAAAGAGCCGGCGTCATAATAAAGGCCGGCGTGAATGACCTCGCTGTTGCGGGCGCTGGTGTGGCTACCGATGGCATGTTCACGCTCAACGATGATGACGTCGTGGCCAGCCACCGCCAAAGCCCGCGCAACCGCCAGGCCGATAACCCCTGCGCCTGCAACCACCGTATCCGCGCTAACGTGATCCGCCATCTTTCCCCCAGTGGCACTCTCCCGTGGCGCGCAAGCCACCCGTACCCGCTTACGCCCAGGGCGCCCTGGGCACAGTGATCAACCGGGCGTCTTGATTATCCGTTGCGCGCCATCCGCGTGAGGTCGGACGTGACCATATCGGCGACAAGCTGCGGGAAACTCACCCGCGGCTCCCAGCCCAGCGCGTGGCGCGCTTTATCGGCGTTGCCGCGCAAGGAGCTAACTTCCGCCGGCCGGAAAAACACCGGGTCCACCTCGATCAAAACCTCGCCCGAGCGGGCATCGACGCCGCGCTCATCGGTGCCCGAGCCGGTCCATTCCACGGTGCGGCCGATATGCCCAAAGGCCAGTTCTACGAACTCCCGCACCGAGTGGTCTTCGCCGGTGGCCAGCACATAGTCTGACGGCGCGCGCTGCTGCTGCATCAGCCACATGCCTTCCACATAATCGCGCACATGGCCCCAATCGCGCGTGGCGTTGAGGTTGCCAAGCCGGATCGGGTCTTTGCGGCCGTGTTCGATGGCGGCAACGCCGATGGTTATTTTGCGGCTGACGAAATCATCGCCGCGCGTCGGCCCTTCGTGGTTGAACAAAATGCCGTTGGAGGCATGAAACCCATAGGCCTCGCGGTAATTGGCGGTGGTCAGAAACGCGTGATGCTTGGAGATCGCATAAGGGCTGCGCGGCCGAAACGGGGTGGTTTCGGTTTGCGGCGTTTCTTGCACATTGCCGAACAGTTCCGACGTGGAGGCCTGGTAAAACCGCACGTCGTCGCCCATGCCTAAAACCCGTATGGCTTCGAGCAGCCGCAACGTGCCCAGCGCGTTGACGTTGGAGGTGTATTCGGGTTTGTCGAAACTGATCTGCACATGGCTTTGCGCTGCCAAATTATAGACCTCGTCCGGCTGCGATTTGCTTAGCGCCTGCATCAGGCTCGCCCCATCGGTCATATCGCCCATGTGAAAGGTGATATCGCGCGCAACCGTACTAGCGCCCAATATGGCCTCCAGCCGGTCTAAGGTTGAGGCTGATGACCGCCGGCGCAGCCCGTGGACCTCATAGCCTTTGTCGAGCAACAGTTTGGCCAAATAGCCGCCATCCTGGCCGGTGATCCCGGTGATCAGGGCAATTTTCTTCGGCATGACGTTTCTTTAATCTGCGTAACAGGTAGGACAACCACCGCCCGTACGGCGGTCACCAAGTGCATAGCCCATTTAGCGGCTGTTGCGAAACCCACCACGCACCACCAAGCCCAAGACGGCCACACTGCCGGATAGCCGGTAATGCCGGATAGCCGGTAGCGCCGGAGAACCGGCAGCGCCGCATAGGCGGCAGCGTTAGACCCGGAAATTGGCCTCGACGTAATCAACCAGCTGCTGCACGCAATCGTTGACGTCGCCGACGGCGGTATCCACCGTCAACTCCGGCACCTCCGGCGGCTCATAGGGCGCGGAAATGCCAGTAAAATCGGCTATTTCGCCGGCGCGCGCCTTTTTATACAGGCCCTTGGGGTCGCGCTCCTCACAGGTGGCCAGATCGGCGGCCACATAGACCTCGTGGAACTGGTTGGGCGCCGCCGCGCGGGCGCGGTCGCGATCCGAGCGGTAGGGCGAAATAAACGAGGTAATGGCGATCGCGCCCGATTGCGCGAACAGCGCCGATACCTCGCCGACGCGACGGATATTTTCCGCCCGGTCTTCCGGCGAGAAGCCCAAATTGGCGTTGAGGCCATGGCGGACATTATCGCCGTCGAGCACGAAAACGTTCATGCCCTTCTGGAACAAGCGTTTTTCCAATTCAACGGCGAGCGTCGATTTACCTGCCCCCGATAGGCCGGTGAGCCAGATGACGCCGCCGGTATGGCCGTTGCGCTCGGCGCGCGCCTGCTCGGTGATGCCGTGTTCCACCATGGTGATATTGGTGGATTTCTGGGTGATGAGACCGCGCTGGTCGGCGTAGCCTTCCATCGACACGATGCCGCCGCCGGCGATGTCGTAGCCGTCGATCAGCACAAACCGGCCGGTGCGCGGGCTAGTGGTAAAGCTGTCCAGCGCCAGCATGCGCCGCGCCCGCAACACCACTTCGGCCACCTGGTTGCGCTCCACCTCGCGGGCATCGGTCGCCGATAGGTCGGCCGTATCGATGATGCGCTCGATGGCTTGCACCTGGACGCGCGCTTCTAGCGTGTTGAGCTTGATTTTGTAGGTCTTGCCCACGCTCAACGGCTCTTTGCCCAGCCAAAAAATCCGTGCCCGGAACACGTCGGTTTCAACCGGCGCCGCCTCGACATGGCTGGCGATATCGCCGCGCTCGACGAAAATCTGCTCGTCCAGCGTGATGCCGATACTGTCCCCCGCCCGCGCGGTACGCGGCGGCGTAAAGTCACCGCGCGACGACCATCCTTCTATGGTGTTGATCCGCGCCGTCTTGTTAGAGGGCGAAAACACCAGCGTATCGCCGACCGACAGCGTGCCGGATTCGATGCGCCCGGCGATGATGCGGCGGGTGTCGAACTTATAGACGTCTTGGACGGGAAACCGCAGCGGCTGGTCCACCGGCGGCGCCGACGGCAAAAAGCTGTCCAGCGCCTTGACCACCGTCGGCCCGGTATACCAAGCCATGTTGGCGGACGGGGTTGAAATATTGTCGCCTTCGCGCGCCGACACGGGGATGACGAATGTCGGCGTGACGCCGATGGAGGTTAGATAATCGCGGTATTCTTCCTCGATCAGGTCGAACTGCTCTTGCTCATAGGCCACCGCGTCCATCTTGTTGACGGCGACGGCCACTTGGCGGATGCCCATCAAATGCAGCAAATAGCCGTGCCGGCGCGACTGTTCGCGCACGCCTTCGGCAGCGTCGATGATCAGCAAGGCGGCGTCCGATTGCGCGGCGCCGGTGATCATGTTTTTTAAGAACTCTTTATGCCCCGGCGCGTCGATGATGGTGTAATCGCGCTGCGCGGTCTTGAACCAGATCTGCGACGTGTCGATGGTGATGCCCTGGTCACGCTCCGCCTGCATGGCGTCCATCAAGAACGCCCACTCAAACGGCATGCCGCGGCGCTCACACATGGCCTTGATGGCCTCGTATTTGCCCTCCGGCAACGAGCCCGTATCGTGGAACAACCGCCCGACCAGCGTCGATTTGCCGTGGTCCACATGGCCGACGATGACGATCCGCAGCAGATCGCGGGCGCGCGCGGCCGGCGTATCAGGTGCGGGGGTTACGGCGGCAAGATTAACGGATGACTGGGTCATGATGGGGCGCCCCGCCTACATATAGCCATCGGCCCGCAGACGCTCGAAGGCGTCTTCGGAATCGTGGTCCATGGCGCGCCCGGCGCGCTCTTCGGTGCGGATGGTTTCCAGTTCGGCGATGATGTCGTCGATGGTCGCCGCGTGGCTGTCGATGGGAAAGGTGATGCCCTTTTCACCGAGCGAGCGGAAGCGCTTGCCGTCCTTGGCAAAATAAAGCGGCACCAGGGGAATGTCCTCGCGCTGGATATATTTCCAGATATCCAGCTCTGTCCAATGCAGCAGCGGGTGGATGCGGATATGGGTGCCGGCGGGGTAATCGGTCTTGTATTGGTCCCAGAATTCCGGCGGCTGATCGCGGAAATCCCAATTGCCGTCGGAGCCGCGCGGGCTGAACACCCGCTCTTTGGCGCGCATCGATTGCTCGTCGCGGCGAATGCCGGCGATGATGCCGTTGAAGCCGTATTTGGCGACCACCTCTTTAACGCCCGCGGTCTTGCGCGCGGCCAAGCGCGAGGCCGGCGGTAAATTAGGGTCAATTGTCTCGATCGGCGGGCACATATCCTTGATTAGCTTAAGCCCCCATTCCGCCGCGTAGCGCTCACGAAAGGCATAGGTTTCGTCAAACTCAAGGCCCGTATCCAGATGCGCTACCGGAAACGGAATAGTGCCGAAAAACGCCTTGCGCGACAGCCAGATCATGACGTTGGAATCTTTGCCCAACGACCACAGCATGGCGATATTGTCGATCCGGTTAAACGCTTCGCGCAGAATATAGATGCTTTGCGCTTCAAGCTGGTCGAGACGGTCCATACATGGCCTCCACTGCCCGCGCTTGACCCAAGGGGCAGGGCGCGACGGTCACCTTCATGGGGGCATGGCGGCGCAAGCGCCCGCCGACGCCCCTATGTGGCGGTCTAGGTAATTATCCAGTCATTCAATGTCAATTATATAATTACACAATTATGTAATGTGAAATAAGCGCTAAATCCAGATCGCCACTGCCCGCTCCACCGCCCAAAAGCCGGCGATGACGCCGATACTGCCGGCCGCCGCGTAGCGCAAACGGTGCACCGGCCATGGGCCGATCATCGCCAAAATGCGGGTCGTGACCAGCGCTGCGGCGATGATCATCAATTGGCCAATTTCCACGCCGATATTGAAAAACAACAGCGCCGACGGCACCGCCGTGGCCGGCAGGCCGATGGCGCTCAGCGCGCCGGCGAAGCCAAAACCGTGCAGCAGCCCAAACCCGAAGGCGATCAACCACGGGCGGCGGATGGCGATGCTGGTCTTGCCGCGCGTGCGCCCCACCACCTCCGCCGCCACCACCACGATCGACAGCGCGATCAAGCATTCGATGAGCGCCGGCGGTGCTGCAACAAAGCCCAAAGTGGCGGCCGCCAGGGTGATGGAATGCGCCACCGTGAACGCCGTCACCGCGCCCACGAGCCGCCGCCAGCCGCTGACCAGCAGCAACAGCGCCAGCACGAACAGCACGTGATCGACCCCGAGCACTATGTGCTCAACGCCGAGGCCGACATAGCTCGCTGCCACCTGCGCTAGGCTGGGCGTGCCCGCCAGCCGCACCACCGGTGCCTGCGGTGAGGCGCGCAGGGTTTCGGTTGCGCCCGAGATATAGGTGATGCGCACCAGCACATCCGTGCGCAGCCGCGTCAACCCGTCGATTACCACCTGCCGCCCGGCCAACCCGCCCGGGCACGTGACGGTGCGCCGTTCTTCGAGGCGGGTGCTGTCGCGCCGGCGTTCGGGCGGGCCGCGCGGGATGCAGGAGGAGGGCAAAACCGGGCTAAGGGCTAAGACCCGATCGCCGCGCGCGGGGACGCGCCATAGCATGGCGAAGGTATCTGCCTCGATTTCCGTCAATTGCAAGAGACCGGGCCTTACTTCGTGCGCGGACGCGGCACCCGCCGCCAGCAATTGGCCCAGCACGAGTATGACCGCCGCCCAAAACGTCCGGATCACGGCGGCGCCCCATCAGCATCGCCAGTGGCATCGGTGGCATCGGCACCGTCAATGACAATCTGGTATTGCGCCTTTAAGCGGGCGATGAGCGCGCTGGCCGCCTCCCCTTCGCGCTGATAGGCATAATCGCGCTCAACCGCGCCGCGCACGGCAGCAAACTCGGGATCCGCCGGCCGTTGCAGGCGGTCGACGCGCACAAGATGCCAGCCGAACCCCGATTGCACCGGCCCCCACCACCGGCCCGACGGCGCCTCTATGAGTTGTTCGGCAAAGCCGTTGCCGAAACTACGGGCAATCTCCGCCGGCGTGGCCAAGCGCATGGCCGGCGGCAACAATGACCCCTGGCCTAAGGTCTGTGGATCGGGCGGATCGGCTTCGTTGAGCCGTGCCGCTAAGGCCTGCCACCGCGGCGTATCGGCCGGGCGCTGCGTATCGCCAAGATAGATCTGTTGAAAGCTGATCCGATCGGCCGCGCGGTAGCGCGCTTGGTTGGCGTCAAAAAACGCCTGCAGCTCTTGTTGCGTGGGCGGTGCCAGCGACAGGCTGTCTTGCAGCAAAAATTCCATCTTCTGCTGCAGGCGGCGGCGGATCACCACGTCGTCGCGATCCAGCCCAAGTTTCTGCGCCTCGCGGTAGAGCACTTCTTGGGCAAGATGCTCGTCGATGAGCCCTTGCCGCTCCGCCGGCGTCGGCGGCCGCCTCCACACAGCGGCATACCCCTCTTCGAGGCTGGCGATCACCGCGGCGTCAATAACGATCACCTCGCCCGGCGCCGCCGCTAGGGGCAGATCACCCGGCGTGTCGGCCGCAGGGCCAAACAGCGCCCAGGCAGCAAAGAGCGCGCCGCCCACCACCAAAAACTGCACGAAGGGTTCCGTTAGAAACCGCAAAACGCCCCCGCCCGTCCGCTCATTCCGGCGAATACCAGATCGGCGACGTATAGGCGCGTTCCTGGCCTACGGTCTCAGATGCTTCCGGGATATCGACGCCGAAACGGAAGGCGTCATAAACCACCCAGCGCGGTGTTGGGATTTCCAGCACGCGGGCATAATAAAAAGCCGGCTGCGCCGGGTCGAAATCCGGATCGGTCCATACGGTGGCCAGTTCCGACGCACCAATGGTGTTGGTCCAGGTAGCGTTGGCGATATCCACGGTATTGCCCACCGGTGGCAGAACGCCATCCCTATCCGGCGTGCGTGCATCCGACCACGCGACATCATAGACCCGCTCATGGGTCTCGCCATCGTCGCTCAGCCAGCCCTTCACAATCTGAATGCGGTCGAGATTGGCGCCGATGGCATCGCGCAAGGCATAGACCATGAAGGTCGGGGCGGCATCGTCGTGCCGCGCCGGCAAATCGCCACCCATCGGCACGCCCTTTTCATAACCACGGAACGCCGGTTGGCGGCTGTTGAGGTCTGCATCCGTATACGCCCAGCCGCCAAAGAACCGCACCATGATGCGCGGGCCGGTGGTGGCATAGACCTCCTTGCGCGCCATCGCATCCCAGATCGACGCGCGGGTGTTCTCTTGCGCCCATACAGCGGCATAGCCGGAGGATACCAATTGATACCCTTCGATCGCCCCGAATTCGGATGTGGCAAACGGATGCTGCATGCGCTCGGGCTTGGGCTCGGCATTTGTCGCCTTGCCGAAAAAATTGTCTTCCTCGGCGGTGGCCAGCGCGGTGTGGCTGTCGGTTGAGCCGACCATGCCGAACTTATAGGGGTTGGTGCCAAGCCGCTGTTCGAGCACCAGACCGTTTTTCAGCGCCGCGCGGGCATATTCATATTGCAGCATTTGCGGTGTCTTGGCGGCGCTGAGGTCCAGATTGCCGATATCCCACGTCTCGTACTCGGCGAAGGCATCGTCCGGCGACAGCAACGGGTGCGCTTCGCCATCGCCCTTGATTTGGGTGGCCTCGTATAGCGGCTCCCATTTGGCGCGCTGTTCCACATAGGCCGCATCGAGCGGCCGGCCGGTGAATTGCGAATCGACCGGGAACATCACCCCGTTCGACAAATTGCCGTTATGCGCCAGCGCCAACGCCGCGCCGCCGGTCTTTTGCTCGTAATTTTCCAGCCACGCGTAAAGGTCGAGGGGATCGGTCGAGCCGACCGGTGCTTGCGTCGTGTACGGCACCACCTGCCCCGCCTTTGCAGCACCGTCCCTGAAAATCACGTTGCGGTGCAGGTTGTTGCCCTTGTCGAGGGAGGTCCATTCAAACCCGATCAGCGCGGTGAAATGGCCCGGCTCGTTATACCGTTCGGCGGCATCGACGACGCGATCCCAGATCGTTTTATAGGTTTTGCCGCCGGGTGAGTATTCGGCGATCATGTCGGGGTTCATCTCGCCTTGCGAGAACGTGCCGATCAAGTCCAGCGCCGCGTCTACCGATGCCTGGCCGCCGGCCTGCAACCCCTCATACCAGCGCCGGCCCTGATCAAATTTAAGAATGCTGGGTTTGCCTTGCGCCAGATCGGTGAAAAACCCCATGCCATCTGAATGGTCGGTAATCACCAGCCAATCCAGCGGTCGGCCAAGCTTGGCCGGTTGGCCGCTGGAGGCGATGACCTCCTCACCGCGCGCAAAGCGGTAGGCATCATCCAGGCCGAGCCGCGCGCCGAACAGACCCGCATCCATCGACAAGCCGGTATGCAGGTGGGTATCCCCCCACAATAATTGGCTGGGAAAGCCGCGCTGCGCATATGGCGAATAGGCCTTGCCAGGATAGACGCCGGATAACGACTGCTCGCTGGGCACGAATTGCGCCCCAGCGGAGCCGGCGCATGCCAGCGCCACACCGCACGCAAGCGCACACATACGCAGAATACGGACCATTGATGCGTCCTCCCTGTTGCTGTCTGTCCGATGACGCCACTTTACCGGGGCAGTCTCACCACCGGGGCAGTCTCACCGCGTCACGCGCTCAAGTCCACACGCCATTTGCGCGCTTTGCGTGCTGTTAGCTGCGCGCCTGCCAGGCCAGCCATGCGAGCGCCAGACCTTGGGTGATAAGGCTGACACCGAGCATGAAACCCAGCAGCCAGGCGGCTGTGATCGGCATCGACGACCACAGCACCATCGACAACACGATGCCGATAATGCCGCTGGCCAGCATCCACCCCCAAGAGGGCAGCGGCCGCACCATCAGCGACATCACCACCTTGGAAATGCCCTCAACCATGAAGAACACGATGAGCAGCAAAGTGAGGATCAAAACGCTCTGCGCCGGGTTGGCGATCATTAAATATCCGACCACGCCGGCGAGAATGGCGGAGATGAGTTGTAGCCAAAAATACGGCACCCGCCCCACCCCGATCAGGCCAATGGCCTGCACAACACCGCCGATGATCAGCAGCCACCCTAAAAAGATGGTCGCCGCCACCGATGAGAGCAGCGGGTGAAACAGCGCCACCACCCCAATGATCACCATCAAACTTCCTTGGATGATGTACCAGACCGAATGGTGCCTGATTTCATCCTGCGTTGCCTGGCGCAGAACCTGCGCGGCTTCGTCGACGGACGTAGACATCTGCACTGCTCCTCCCTCAGTTGCGACATCCGTATGGCCTTACGGACACCTGTGAGCAAACGCCACCGCCCTTCAACAAACGCCAGCGCTTGTCTCGGTTACACCTGAATGCTTGCAGTGTTTTTGCACGTTAGCAAGCCCGTAAAGCCCCCGCCCCTGAAGGAGGGGAAGAGGGTAACGGAAGGGGGGAGAGCGGAGAGGAGAGTAAAGAGGGCCGCACACGCCGCTCCGGCGCCGGTTCAAGCCCCCCGGCGCCGGTTGCCGCGTTAGATGCCCGGCCTATTCCAGAACGTGGGCTATTCTAGAACGTGGCCTATTCCAGAACGTGGCCTATTCCAGAACGCTGGGCCAGTTGGCATCGGCTTTTTCGATGAAGCCGGGAATGTCCTTCTCCCACCGGGCCTGAACGTCGGCGTCGTAATTGAGATAGAGCTTGCCATCGACGATGCGCCAATATTGCGGGTCGCCGGAGGCAGTTGCGCCTTGCGCTACGGCCCAGGCGCAATAGCCGCCATATTGCGGCAGAAACGCATCCGGGTCGGCAACGAAATCATCGAGATTGGCCTGCGAGGAAAACCGGTAGGTATAGCCCTGATATTCCGTTTCGAAGGCGGATGACCCTTCAACCGGCTTGCCTTCGCGGAAATAGGCTACCGGATCGTAGCCGCCGACGGCCACATTGCTGAGAAAGCCGGTATAGACCGGTTCTTTGGCAGCGTGCGCCGGCGCTGCGGCCACCGCTACCATCAGCAAGGCAAGCGCGGCCAACGCGGCCCGCAAAGACATAGTGGAAAACGGCAGTGCTGCTGTGTGCATCATACGTGCTCCTCATTGAAAATGTCGTCGTGCGGCCTGGCACAGCCGCCATACGCGGTCTTGTCTTAACGTTATTTGGACCACGGCACACCTCCTGGCCAATCACAGATGCGTAAGTCAACATTCTGACTATTTATCAGACGCAAAAGGAGTTGTCAGACCGCCTTTTGTCTGGCCGGCGCCCTGCTAGACTGCGCGCACGAAAACCAGGGGGGTTGGGTGCACGATTGCCGCGGCACACGTTTGGGGATGACACGGATCTGTCGTGTGCTGCTGGTGGCCCTCGTCGCTCCATCGACAGCGCAGGCCGGCGCCTGGACGCAAGCCACCGATGAAACCATCGTCATCTCCAAGCTTACGGTCACCACGGCACCGCAGGCCTTTGCAGTCACCGGCGAAGCGCAAGAAGGGGCAAGCTTCAGCAAAACGGAAGTGGAAACATATCTTGAATATGGTTGGCGTGAGACCGTGACGCTGATCGGCCGGGTGAACTGGCAAGACACCATCGCCGGCAGCGACCGGCAAACCGGCTTTACCGCGTTTGAGGTCGGTGCCCGGACGCGGTTTTGGCGGTTCACCAACGGCTCGGTATTCTCAGCGCAGGCGAGCATCATTTTTCCCGGCCGCCGCTATGACCGCAACACGCCTTTGCTGACCTCCGGCAACACCGATTACGACATACGGCTGCTGCAAGGTGTGCCCACCACGTTTTTTGGCTTTAGCGGCTTTAGCGATTTTCAACTCGCCTACCGCTACCGCACCGGCAACGCGCCCAACGAAGCGCGCTTCGACGCCACTCTTGGCATCCATGCCGCGCCCAATTGGCTGGTGTTGCTGCAATCGTTCAACATCAACAGCGTCGGCGGCGCCGAGCCGCCGTTCACCGCCTATCGGTCAAACAAACTGCAAGGGTCGATACGGTGGCAATTCGCCCGCGGTCGGTTTGTCGAAATCGGCGGCGTGCGCACGATTGCCGGCGTCCAAACCGTGCGCGAGACGGGCGGCCTTATCTCTTTTTGGGCAACGTTCTAACTGGACGACGTTCTAATTGGACGGTGTTCTAATTGGACGGTGTTCTAATTGGACGGTGTTCTAACGCCCAACCGGCTGTCAGCCCGCCGGGTTCTCGCGACCGCCTGCGCTTAGCGGTTTACCCCATCCTTGCCGGCCCCGAAGCGCTGATCGCCAAGCGCCCGCATTTCATCCAGCAGGCGCTGCCGCTCCGTATCGTCGAGCCGGGAAAACAGCCACAACAGGTTGTGCAGTTGCGGAAACAGCCGGCTCGGCACGTGCTTGTTGACCCACAGAAACGTAATGAGCAGGTCATATTCCAGTTCCTCGCGGTAGCGTGTCCGGCGGATCCTGGGTTGGTTTTGCTCGACGACGTCGTCGGCCATGAGCGCTGGTCCGTTCACCGTCGCGCACGCCCTACCGTCGAGGTGTGAAGATTTATGAGCTTTGCTCAAGGACATCGCATTTCTCACTACTATTCCACCGGAGACACATTACGCCCGGCAATTGCTCGTCCCGCGCCGATTGACCAAGTGGCCGGCACATGCAGCTATTGCGAGATGGTAGGTAGAATGTCGGTGAAATACGCCCGCGGTATACCCTATCTACCTAGATAGGTTACATTGGCGGGCAAAACGACGGGCTCACGGGCTTTATCCGGATATCGCAAGAGGCCCGCAGCGTGACGCTGTTACTAGCTAATGACGCCCAAGCGGGCCGCCTTGAACACGGCCGCAACGCGGGAATTCACACCCAATTTCCGCATGACGTTGCGAATGTGGAACTGAACAGTGGCCTCGGCAATACCGATAATTTGGGAAATATCCCACGTGCTCTTGCCTTGCGCGACCCACGACAGGCACTCATATTCGCGCGGGCTCAACACCGGCGGCGGGTCTTGCAGGCAGCTAAAACTGGTGGCCACCTCAAAGGCAAAATGAAATTGTGACGCCAGGCCGATGATCGGCACCCGGTCGCCTTGGGCGTCTGACACGGTGCCGCTGGTGGCAACCGATAATGTGGCCGCCAGCCCCGCCGGGCCGAACAGCGGAATGGTCAAGCCGAATTTGTGCCCAGCATCGTAGCCTTCATCGAAAACCAGCTGTTGCTTTTTGGTGAGGGTTAGTTTCTGCCGCACTTGCTCCCAATTCAACGGGCGCGGGTTGGTGCGGGCCAGTTGAAACAACACGTCATATTCGGAGAACTGCTCTTTAACATAATGGCTCACCCAACCCGGGGCGTAGGTGAACGTATTGCACAGGAGCCGCGATATCAGCGGCGTTTCCGGCTGCTCAAGCAGGTCGAAATTGACATACGCAACCTTGTCGAAACCTACATTGCGCAACTGCCGGGCTAAAATATGAAACAGCTTGACCGGGTCGTCATGCTGCGCTGCCGCTTCCATGAAAAGTTGCAGATCCATCGCCGCGGGTTTCGCCGGCGCCGGGGCGGCGAAATCGGCGGTAACTATCTTAAAGGCCGCAATGTCTGCCACCGCTCTATCCAAGACCTTGCTAACGGGTACTCTAGTATAGAGACATTCACATTCTCCACGAAACCGGATAATGCGGCGAAATACAACCACAGATTGAGGCAGGCGCCAATGCTGCCACAGACGCGCTTGCCGCGCCTGTGGCAGCGGGCTAGATGTCGGGCCATGTTTTCCCGAGAACAAAGACGGTCCAAGGAGAAAAATCGGCGTTTGGGCCTGCTTCCGCGCGCCGCAGCGCTGCTGGCCTGTGTGTCGGCCACGGCTATGCCGGCGCTCGCCCAAGACCCGATGGAGCTTGACGCGGTGGTGGTAACGGGCACGCGCACGGCCCAACCGCTTAGGGATTTGGCCGGCAACACGTCGGTGCTGGAAAAAGAAGAGATCCAATTCGTCAGCCAGGATAACGCAGCGGAGCTGCTTACCCGGGTGCCGGGGGTGTTCGTGCAGTCCAACAACGGCCAAGAGCACTTAACCTCGATCCGGTCCCCGGTTCTCACCGGCGGCGCCGGCCAAGGCTCGTTCTTGTTTTTGGAAGACGGCATCGGCCTGCGGGCGGCAGGCTGGGGCAATGTCAACGGCTTGTTCGATGCTCAATTTGAAACCGCCGAACGGGTGGAAGTGGTGCGCGGGCCCGGCTCGGCTCTATACGGGTCCAACGCCATTCACGGGCTTATTAACGTGATAACGCCGATACCGCGGTTTCAACCGGAACAAAACCTGTTCGTCGAGGCCGGCGGCCACCGCGTCAAAGGGTTTGCGGACGTAACCGGCCCGATATCCGATATCACCGCCTACCGCGCCTCGGTATCGTTTTTGGAGGATGACGGCTTTCGCGAGAACTCCGGTGTCGGCCAGCAAAAGGGCACCGTCAGCGTGCTCGGCGAAACCGATGAAAACCGGCTGCGCGTCTTGGTCTCCGGCCAAAACCTCAACCAAGAGACGGCAGGGTTCATTCAAGGCTTTGAGGCCTTCCGCGATAGCGATTTGGCCCGCTCGAACCCCAATCCGGAAGCCTTCCGCGACGCTTGGGCGCTGCGCACCTATGCCCGCTTAGACCACGACATCAGCCCGGCGACGACGCTGACCATCACCCCGTTCGGGCGCGTCAACGATATGGAGTTTCTGCGCCATTTCGTGCCCGACCAATCGCTGGAGGAAACCGGCCATTGGAGCGCCGGCGCCCTTACCTCGCTCTATACGGACCTTGACGGCGGCCATTTGCTGATCACCGGTCTCGACCTCGAATATACCGAAGGCAATCTCACCGAGACCCAATCGGCGCCGTCGTTTGGCAGCTTTCCGCAAGGCATCCATTATGATTTCACCGCTACGCAAATCGTCGTGGCGCCGTATGTGCACGCCGAATGGCAGGTGGCGCCGCGCACGCGGGTGACCACCGGCGTGCGGTTTGATTGGACCCATTACGACTACAACAACCGCACTGACTCCAACACCGTCGGCCGCTTTCAGCGCCCGCCCGACCGCACCGACACATTCTTTAACGTCACGCCGAAACTCGGCGTCGTCTACCAACTCGAGGACGACATTGAAGTCTACGCCAAATACGCCCGCGCCGCGCGCGCACCGCAGGTGACTGACCTCTACCGGCTGCAAATCAATCAGGAAGTGGGGGAAATCGAGTCCGAAACCCTCAACAGCATCGAAATCGGCACCCGCGCGCGCATTGGCCCGGTGGATTTCGCTCTTGCCGCCTTCTACGCCCGCAAGAACAATTTCTTTTTCCGTGACGCTGACGGCTTCAACGTGCCCGATGGCGAGACCTCCCACCGCGGCGTGGAACTGGAAGGGTTCGGCTATTTGCCTTATGGATTTGATGTGGCGGTCAGCGCCGCTTACGCCATCCACCAATACGAGTTCAATCGGCCGATCACCAACCCGGCGCAGCAAACCGAGAACATCCGTTCGGGCACCGACATCGATACGGCGCCACGCTGGCTGAGCAATACCCGCGTCGGCTGGAACTACGAAGACATATTCCGCGCCGAGCTGGAGCATATTTTCGTCGATGAGTATTTTATCGATGCCGCCAATATCAACACCTATGAAGGGCATAATTTGCTCAATCTGCGCGCCCGCGTGGCGATCACGCGCAATATCGACGTGACCGGCCGGATCATGAATTTGGGCAATGTCGAGTTCGCCGACCGGGCCGATTTCGCGTTCGGCAATTTCCGCTATTTTCCCGGAGAACCGCGCACCGCCTATATCGGCGTCGCCGCGTCGTTTTAGCTACACGGCAAGGCGCGTTTCACCGCGCGGCAAGGCCCACCCTGCGTCAACCCCGCCTTGCGCGGGCTTAGCACACAGCACATGTCGCAGCCTTGCTTGACACGCCAAATGAAAAAGTCAAAGTGACGCGCAACTTGGCCGGGGCACACCGCCCCTTGCGGGTGCGCAAGCGCAGCGTCCGGCCTGCCCTGCAACCACAAGCCATGAGCCCTGTAACCACCATGAAAAAGCACACCGTTCGCGTTTACCCGTCCAAGCGGCATTTGCCGCGTGAACAGCAGCTTGCGTGGAAAATGGCCGCGGTATGCAGCGACAAGGTGCCCGTCGATAAAGACGTGGAAGCGATGATCATCAACCGGGTGATCGACAACGCCTCCGTTGCCATCGCCAGCGTCAACCGCCACGCCCCGGCCACCGCGCGCGTGCAGGCATTGGCGCATCCGCGCAAAGGCGGGGCTACCGTGTTCGGCATGCCCAATAGCAAACGCTATTGCGCTGAATGGGCGGCGTGGGCCAACGGCACGGCAGTGCGCGAATTGGACTTCCACGATACTTACCTGGCCGCCGACTATTCGCACCCGGGCGACAACATTCCGCCGATTCTCGCCGTGGCCCAACAGACCGGCCAGACCGGCAAAAACCTGATGCGCGGCCTGGCGGCGGGCTACGAATTGCAAGTGGATTTGGTCACCGGCATTTGCCTGCACGAGCATAAGATAGACCACATCGCGCATTTGGGCCCGTCGGCGGCCGGCGGCATCGGCGCCATGCTGAGACTGCCCACCGACGTGATCTACCAATCGATACAGCAGGCGCTGCACACCACCGTATCGACGCGGCAATCGCGCAAGGGCGAAATTTCGTCGTGGAAGGCGTTTGCGCCCGCGCATGCGGGCAAATTGGCGGTTGAGGCCGTCGACCGCTGCATGCGCGGCGAGGGGGCGCCATCACCGATTTATGAAGGCGAGGATTCGGTCATCGCGTGGATCTTGGATGGGCCGGATGCGGAGTATACGGTGCCGCTTCCCGCCCCCGGCGAACCCAAGCGCGCGATCCTTGAGACCTATACCAAAGAGCACTCGGCCGAATATCAAAGCCAGGCGCTGATCGATTTAGCCTTCCGCATGGGCGCGCAGATCACAGATTTCGATAGCATTGACGAAATCATCATCCACACCTCGCACCACACCCATTACGTGATCGGCACCGGCGCCAACGATCCGCAGAAAATGGACCCGAAAGCCAGCCGCGAGACGCTGGACCATTCCATCATGTATATCTTCGCCGTGGCGCTGCAGGATGGCGCCTGGCACCACGTCAAATCCTACGCGCCCAAACGCGCGGCGCGCCCGGACACCGTGCGCCTGTGGCACAAGATCCGCACGCTGGAAGACCCCAAATGGACCGAGCGCTACCATTCACGCGACCCAAAGGAAAAAGCCTTTGGTGCGCGCGTTGAAATCCGGTTCAAGGATGGCAGCCAGATGGAAGACGAAATCGCCGTCGCCAACGCCCACCCCTATGGCGCCCGCCCGTTTGAGCGCGACCACTACATCGCCAAGTTCATGACGCTGACCGATGGGATCATCACCAAAAACGAAGCGGCGCGGTTCATCGAAACGGCGCAACGTCTGCCCAAGCTCAAAGCCGATGAATTGGCCGGCCTCAACGTGCAAGTGCCGGCCGCAAAAGTGAAACGGACCGCCGACAAGAAGGGCATCTTTTAATGCTCAACGTCACAACGACGCCGGCGGAAAAACGCAAAGCCTTCAAGCAAGGGCTGCTGTCAGGCACCTTGCAGCGCGTGCCCGGCGCGTTTTCGCCGCTGGTGGCGCGGCTGCTGGAAGAGCAAGGCTTTGACGCGATCTATATTTCCGGCGCCGTGCTGTCCGCCGATTTGGGCTTGCCGGATATCGGCTTAACGACGCTGACGGAAGTCGCAACACGCGGCCACCAAATCGCCCGCGCTACCAACTTGCCGTGCCTTATTGATGTGGATACCGGGTTCGGCGAACCCATGTCCGCCTACCGCACTATGGTGGAGATGGAAAATCAGGGGCTGGCGGGCTTTCACTTGGAAGACCAGGTCAACCCCAAGCGCTGCGGCCACTTAGACAACAAAGAGGTGGTGCCGACCGCCGACATGGTCCGCCGCATCAAGGCCGCGGTAGAGGCGCGCGTCGACCCCAATTTTACCCTCATGGCGCGCACCGATGCGCGCATGATGGAGGGTCTGGACGCGGCCATCGACCGGGCCAAGGCCTATGTGGATGCCGGCGCGGATGCAATCTTTCCCGAAGCCATGAACGATGCGCGCGATTTTGAAGCGTTCCGCAAAGCCATAGACGTGCCGCTGCTCGCCAATATGACCGAGTTCGGCAAATCGGATCTGCTGACGGCGGAGCAACTGCAAAATCTCGGGATCAATCTGGTAATCTATCCGGTAACATCGCTGCGCATCGCTATGGGCGCGGTGGAAAGCGCCTTCGAACGCATCCGCGACGAGGGCACGCAACAGCCCTTAGTGCCGCAGATGCAAACCCGCGCCCGCCTCTATGAATTGTTGAACTACGAAGACTACAACGCATTCGATACGTCGATCTTCAACTTCAAGGTCTAAATGGATACTGGCCGGATACAAGGTGCATACAGGCCGGGCGCGGCCACACCGGACCGCTAAAATAACGCAAAGCAGGAGGTGACACCCCATGAGCGACACACCCGCCGAAGACATCAAATACGGCCTGGCTGGCGTCATTACCGATACCACCGCCGTCTCCAAGGTGATGCAGGAAACCAACTCCCTGACCTATCGCGGCTACGCGGTGCAAGACCTATGCGCCCATGCCGACTTCATGCAAACCGCCTATTTGCTGTGGCACGGCGAATTGCCCAATAGGGCACAGCTTGCGCAGCTAGTGGAACAGGAAATCGGCTTTCGCGCCCTTTCCGATGACCTTCTAGAAGTCATCCGCCGCTTTAACGTCCACGCCCACCCCATGGATACGCTGCGCACGGCGGTGAGCTTCTTAGGCCAGGAAGACCCAACCACCGAAGACGCAAGCCCGGCCGCCAATCTAGAAAAATCGATCAAGATGCTGGCGCGCATTCCCACCTGCATCGCCGCCGATTACCGCTGCCGCAAAGGCCTTAAGCCAATCGCGCCGAGCCAGGAATTGGGATTTGCAGAAAACTTCTTCCACATGTGTTTCGGCGAGGTGCCGGCGCCAGAGGTGATCGACTGTTTCGACATTTCAATGATTCTGTACGCGGAGCATTCGTTCAACGCGTCTACGTTTGCCGCCCGTGTTATTACCTCGACCGCGTCCGACATTTACTCGTCGGTGGTCGGCGGCATCGGCGCTCTCAAAGGCCCGTTGCACGGCGGCGCCAACGAAGCCGTCATGCACGCGATGATAGAGATAGACGATCCGGCGCGCGCGGCGGCGTGGCTGCGCCAAGCGCTCAAAGACAAGCGCAAAGTCATGGGCTTTGGCCACCGGGTCTATAAATCCGGCGATAGCCGCGTGCCGACGATGACCGACGCCTTCTACAAAATGGCCGACATCAAAGACGGCGCCAAATGGGTGGAGATGTCGAAGATCCTGGCCAAAACCATGATCGAAGAAAAGAACATCTTCCCCAATCTCGATTTCCCCGCCGGGCCCGCCTATTACCTGATGGGGTTCGAAATCCCCATGTTCACCCCCATCTTCGTGATGAGCCGCATCACCGGCTGGACCGCGCATATCATCGAGCAGGTGGAGGACAACAAGCTGATCCGCCCGCTATCGGCCTATGTCGGACCGGCGCAGCGCTCCGTCACCCCGCTCGACAAGCGCAGCGCCGCGTGACGGCGACGGCATGATGGCGCGCCCCGCTGCCATGCCGCCCACGGGCCCCGCGCCCTTGCCCGCCCCGGCCGCCACCACGCCCGCACCGCATGACGGGGTTAGCTTCGTTGTGCCGGTCTACAACAAAGCCGATGTTCTACCGCCGGTGCTCGAGGCAATCGCGGCGCAAACCGGCGATTTTCCGCGCGAATATATTTTCATAGACGATGGCTCCACCGATGCGAGCGCAGATGTGCTCCGGGCGCTAACGGCCGATTGGCCGAACGTGCGCACGCTTAGCCAGCCCAACCGCGGTTCGGCCGCTGCCACCAATGCCGGCCTTGCGGCGGCGCGCATGCCGTTCGTCAAATGCGTGGATGCGGACGATTTGTTGACCCGCGATGCCACGCGCCTGCTGCTAGACGCGCTGTTAGCGGACCCGTCGGCGGTTTTGGCCTATGGAGACCGCATGTTTTTTGCCCCCGGCGCGCAGCCCGACCTTAGTACAACCGGTGGCGGCGCCATCACCCGCTGCGATGCACCGCTCCTGCCGGCGCTTAGAAACGCGTTGTTCAACCCAACGCAATTTCTCACCCGCACCCATTTGGCGCGCGCGGTGGGCGGCTGCGATGAACGCGTTGTCTTCAGCCAGGAATATTCTTTGACTTTGCGCCTCGCCCGCCACGGTGCGTTTGTGCACTTACACCAGACCTTAGCGCATCTGCTGGATGACCCGGTAAACCGCCTCTCCAACGATCAAGCCCGCCAACTGCAGCGCGTAACGCGGGCTGTGGGGCTGTTTGTGGCCGACTATCCCGACCTGCCCAACACCGCCGTGCGCTTTGCCTGCCGGCGGAACGCAAACCGCGCCTGGCACTTTGCCCGCCGCCGCAGGCAGGCCCATATCGGCAGCCGCTGGTTCTGGCACGCCGTGCGCGGCCGCCTCGGCCTATGGCGGGATGCGGCCGGCTTTATCGCAGCGTGCGAAGCGGTGTATGACCGCTAACGCACCAATACCTGCGGCAATCGGGTACTGGCCGGGTACTGGCCGGGCGCGAAGCAGCGGCATCCCTTCCCCCCTCTAAGCAAGAGGTCTTGCACCCATGTGCGGCTTTGCCGGCTTCATCGACCCGCAATTGACAGCCAGCCCGCAGGCGTGGCCGACAATCCTCACTGCGATGACCCAGGCCCTTGCCGCGCGCGGGCCGGATAATGCCGATACCTGGATAGACACAGACGCGCGCGTAGCGCTTGGGTTCCGGCGGTTGGCGGTCCTTGACCCATCGCCTGCGGGCAACCAGCCCATGGTCTCAACCAATGGCCGCTTCGTGCTCGTGTTCAACGGCGAGATTTATAATTGCCGCGCGTTGCGCCACGCGCTGGACCAAGAGCTTGCCACCCCCTGGCGCGGCCATTCCGACACCGAAACCTTACTCGAAGCCCTGGCGCTATGGGGCCCGGCGCGCACCTTGCCCAAGCTCGACGGCATGTTCGCCTTGGCGTTGTGGGATAGGAACGACCACGTCCTGACGCTGGCCCGCGACCGCTTCGGCGAAAAGCCGCTATGCTATGGCTGGCAGAGCGGCGTCTTCTTGTTCGGCTCCACACTGGCGGGGCTACGGCCGCATCCCGCCTACCACACAGCGCTCGATCAAGACGCGGTCACAGCGTTCTTTGCCAGCGGCTGCGTGCCCGCCCCACACACCATACAGCGCGGCATGGCCAAGCTCTTGCCTGGCCAATGGCTACAAATACACGCTACCGACACACCTACCACCCAGCCTGTCGCGCGCACCTATTTCAACCCGCTTGCCGCGGCCGAAGAAGAAAGCGCACAGACACCGGCAACCGTTAACGACGCGGTGCCGGCGCTCGACCGCCTGATCGCCGGATCGGTGGCAAGCCGTCTGCACGCGGACGTGCCGGTCGGCGTGTTTTTATCCGGCGGCATCGACAGTTCAACCATCGCCGCGCACGCAGCCGCGCATACGCGCCACCGCCTTAAGACATTCACCATCAGCTTTCCGGATTCACCACACGACGAAGGCCCGTTCGCGCGCCAAGTGGCCGACCATCTGGGAACGGACCATCACGACATGCCGGTGCACGACAAAGATGCCCGCGATCTGATCACCGACATCGCGCATATCTATGATGAGCCTTTTGCCGACCCGTCGGCCGTCCCCAGCATGATTTTGAGCCGGCAGACGCGCAGCGCAGTAACGGTGGCGCTATCGGGCGATGGCGGCGATGAATTGTTTGGCGGCTACGCACGCTACACCGCCGCAGCGCGCGATTGGGCGCGGTCACAAGCCATGCCGGCCATAGCGCGCACAGCGGCCCGGGCCATGGCCGGCATCCGCGCTAATCCGTGGCGCAAGCCGATGGCGCGCAGGAGCGCGGCACATCTTGCAGACGCCTATACGCCCTACGTGTCGCGCTGGCGGTGGGATTTCCCGCTCATTACCGCGCGGCCGACGCCCCGGTGGCCGCCATCGCCGCTTGCGCCTGAGGCGCGGTTCATGGCCGAAGATGCCATGCGGTATTTGCCGGATACGCTGCAGGTGAAGATGGACCGCGCCTCCATGGGCACGGGGCTGGAGGTGCGCGCGCCGTTGCTCAACGAGGCCATTGCGCGGTTTGCCTGGCGCTTGCCGCTTGCCGCGCGCGTGCACCCGCACCACGGCGGCAAATACATTTTGCGCCAGGCCCTCGCCCGGCACCTGCCGGCGCCGCTCTTCGAACGGCCGAAAGCCGGCTTCTACCAACCCTTGCCCGATTGGCTGCGCGGCAGCCTGCGCGATTGGGCGGACGATCTGTTGTCGCCCGCCTCGCTGCACAGCAGCGGGCTTATCGATGCGCGCATCGTCGGCCGCGCCTGGCAGGCGCACCAAACCGGCCGCAACCGGGCCCTCGACCTGTGGACGGTGTTGATGTTCCAGCACTGGCTGCGCGCCCATACCTAGCAGCGTGTCTCCATTAGCAGCACTCTCTGTTAGCAGCACTCTCTGTTAGCAGCACTCTGGGGCATAGACTGCCAAAATGCAGCGCCTATAGGAATTTTGCCTTAGCAGGGCTTGCGCCTTATGGCCGAAGCAGCGACGATTCCCGCCATAGCGCAGCATATATGTATGTAAACGGAGTATTGCATGAGCTGCACGCGTGACACCCATCGGGAGTTAGATCTTCACCTTCAGGGCTACCGGTTGACAACGGCGGAAATCACCTACCGGATGCCCGACGCGCAAACCTTACTGCAGACCTTTGTCTGGCAGCACCTAG
>Ga0272441_10002644_pt1 | contig 35858 bp, 25 predicted proteins | sample SSMProp6N_FD_193582 | JGI IMG/M metagenome (GOLD analysis project Ga0272441, IMG submission 193582) | Marine sediment archaeal communities from Little Sippewissett salt marsh, Falmouth, MA, United States - SSM-Prop-6N | ecosystem: Environmental > Aquatic > Marine > Wetlands > Sediment ...
GCGTCCACCGTGTTCGACCAAGCTCAGTGACTCGAGTTCGTAGCCCAACTCCTCCTCGTGCTCAACGCCCCAAGTCGCACCGTCCGTCGATGAAGCTAAACCGAGGTACCGTGAACCACCCCCCCCCTCACGCAGGAACAGGAAGCTATACGGAGCCCCACCACCTGTGGAGACTAAACAGTTGCTTACCGCAACGATATCTCCCTCGGAACCGAGGACAGGACCTCCAGGAAGATCCTCAACGTACTTGATCTGTTCAAGCTTCAGCTTATCGACGGTGAAAGGCACGTCCATCCTGTAAGAAGAGAAGTCGCCGTAAACCGTCCTCTCGAAGTATACGTCCAAGAGGCGGCCGAAAGGCTTCTCGCGGATAGAATACTCGTCCCAGCTATCCATATAAAAAACCAAGGCATCGGCATCAGGATAGTTATCATGAATAACGTCCGAGACCTCGTAAACCGAGCCATGATCCAGCAACTCTAGAAGCTCCTTCCTCAACCTCAGATCCGCGAAGATGTTTCCCCTCGAAATATCAGCGTAATACAGCATGTGTTCAGAGATGCCATAAGGGAAGACAAGCTCACTCGGCTCCAGCTCGGAGACAAACAGGCTAGTGTCTACGACATCAGACGCATCAAAGACAGACTTGTTCCGTGTTACGGTTGACAGTTCAATCACGCCACCAGCAGCTATCATCAAGATGAAGGCCAGAGTCATCCTATGGTCTAGTAAGCGGGACACCGAGTATGAACCCTGCTTATAAATCTCAGCGCCCCGGAAAGAGAACCGCATTGATTCTTTTAAAAGGTAAGAAGAATAGAAACTCATGAGCCAGGTAAGGGGGACAGATAAACGATCCAGAGGCACAGGCACACCGAGATAACTAAGCGCCACCAACGAGCTCGTGACAAGGTTCAACCCGGCGACCATGCTCCCCATGGACCTCAGATAATACAGGAAGTAACCAGCTATTGACAATGGGACAAGAATCCTCGAAAAATCTTCAACATCGATGAAGCCAAAAGAGTATGATTCACCTAGATTGGGCTTAGCTGTGACCCCTAATACGGGTAAGACGAACATGAAGACTACTAAAACCCTTTTAACAACAGGGAATAGAGCATCCAGATCTGGTTTACGTGTATAAAACATAAACAATGATGCGGTCACGGCGATAGCTAAGCCTCCCCCCGCCAACAAGTGTGACGAGGAAATCTTACCTACGAAGTAGATCAGCGGATCCAACAGGATACCATGGAGTGGTAGGACAAGCATCAAGCCAAGGAAAAAGGAGTAAAGGTCAACCTGTAGTTCACTGAAGTTTCTCTCGATGAGTAAGTAGCCCATCTGGCAAACAAGCAACCCAATGAAAAACACTGGCACTAGTGGGTGAGAAAGTAAACAGGACGCTAGCAAACCGCTCATGACTATGACTCTTAAAACAGGCGACCAATGGCCGGATTCCCTGTAGCAGACGTAGAAGAACACTCCGGCGAAGAGGAAGAAGAGTCCGAACTCCTCGCGTAGAAGAACCATAAACCGTTGGTTGAAGTAAGGGTTGAGGGCAAGTAGGAATGCGCCAGACAGCCCCGGCAGGAGACCGTTAACCCGTTTAAAGGTTATGTAAGCCAGTGAGACGAATAACCCGGTCTGCACTAGGCCACCGTACCGCATGATAGACTCGACTGAAAAACCAGTCATAAGATGTAAGGCCGAGAAATAATAGTAGAAGCCAGGGTTTGATAGATGAATGTAACCTTTGAAAAAATTGTATGCCTCCATGGGGGAAAAACCCGTCTCAGCTATCTTCCTTAAAGCGACGACGTTCGACCAGCCATCGGAGCCCCTCCAGTACTCCGAGGGCAGGTAAAGAGACGATATCAACAGACCCATGAAAAAACACGTGAGCAGCCCAAACAAGCTGAGGATCAATTTACTGTCGATAGCTCCAAAACTCTCTGATGAAGGATCAACAAGAACACCCAATACAAACAGGAAACAAGCAAGGCCGATGTAAACCATGAATTGAGTAACATGGTTGAATATGCAAGTTAAAGCCAGGTAGAGGAACATCAAGACCATGCCGCTGAATATTATTGTGAGGACGAGAAACTCATCCAAAGAACACGCCAGTTCACGAGATAGCCGATAAACTACTAGGTAGCCAGGCACAACCAAGACAAAGACTGGGATAAAAAGGGAGTTTACCAACCAAAAATCAAGCCTCAGGTACGAGTAAAGGGCAAGAAAAAGAGAAACACTGAACGGAATAAACCTGCCAACTAGACTTCTACCCGACCAATTCATTATGTCAAAACTCTTTATCAATGTTATATATCAATAAGTGAATGGAGCACAAGCTACAACACATATAATCCTACGAAGTGCGCGCGTTCAGTTTTATAAATTCGAGTCCTCGCTTACGGATACAATATTATTCAAAATGGTGACAAACTGGGACGCTGCGATGTCCCACGTAAACGTTTTTTTGATGTGGAGCTTGGCTTTAACCGACATTTCATCTCTCAATGGAACATCATCTAATAACCGTTTAATGGCGTTCCCTAGTGCCTCCATCTGGGGCTCACATACTATTCCCGTGACGCCGTCGACGACGATCTCTTGAGCTCCAGACGTGTTTGTGACTATAGCTGGTAGACCCATTGCCTGAGCCTCTAGAACTACAGAGGGAAAAGCGTCCTGGTAAGAAGGATAAACAAAAAGACGCGATGAGTTGTATAATTTAATTAACTCCTGCTTGGAAACATGTCCAAGGAACTCTACTTTCTCTATCTCATCTTTTTCAACAAGCTCCTCGAGGCAGTGCAGATATCTTCCCGAGCCTACTATAGTCAAAACAAGGCCGTCCTCTAATCTATATTTACTCCAGAAATCAAGGAGAAGCCTGACTCCTAGGAACTTGCCCTTAAAATTCAGGTTACCTACATAGAGAATTCTTTTCACCTGGCTATCAGATGAGACGTATTCTTCGAAGTATTCTTCATCAATGGATTGATGAATGATGGTTGAAGGTTTTTGTCGTATGTTCTTTTTCCCGTGAATCTTAAAGAACTCGTTGTATTGTGTTTGCAGGAATCCACTGTTATAGGATATGTGGCTTGCGCGTGAGAGAACTGTGATACTGAACTTGTTGTCAATCCATCGTGAAATATCTGACGAGGTATCCAGTGAATCAACTGGATAGAATCCCCTAAGATGGACTACGAAGGGCGTTCCATTAAACATAGAAAAAAATAGGGACAACAATCCGTTATAGTCAAGGCTCTCAGCAATAACTACATCGAACCGACTCCTATGCCTAAAAAATGACGCAACTAACCTCCAAAGATTCTTTAGAATAGAGCTATTGGGCAATCCTACGGCTTCTACAACAACGTTGTGACCTAGATTACGAAGCGATTTACCCAACGCCGTCCCTCTGTTGAGCCTAAAGGTTAGGAGGAGTATATTCAATATATTATCATCTTGAAAATGATGGTGTCTTAAGTTTTATCATGAGAAAGGTATCAGAAAATAGGATTTATCTATAACTTGTGAGTGACTTGATCGATTTAAAAATAACAATGAATAATTTACTAGTCAAATCATATTCGGTGTTTCCTTGTTGTAGATACCGTCTATACAAAAGAGAATATTATCTAAACTTCGTATCAATTTAATAAATGAGACTTCCGTCTCGTAGCGATGCCTTATATTTGAGTCCGCTAGTTTTTACATTCATTTATACTTTGCTAAATCCTAATCAAAGTTTTTTACCGGATATTTTGATCCATGTCATTGGGGTATTAACCGTCACTAACTTCCCCGGATTTTATATTACTTTGATCGTAAAACATGAATTCGAATTAGATCAGGATGAATTTCTAGTCTTAAACCCTGTGATAAACACCATCCTAGTATTGTTTAGCTATATTTTCCTCACTTTCCTACCATTTAAAATAACAAGACTAGTAATCTCATCAGTTCTGACCGTATTATGCGCTATTTCGTTTGTCTTTTTCGAAACACGAACGCGTCCCATGAGAGGTAGCGAACTCGTTAAATTTAGAGTGGGTGAAATAATTGGATTTTTTTGGAGCTCCATCTCTGGAGCAATCATGATTCTTAAGGTATTACCAGCCGAGTACTGGTACGGAAACGATACTTGGGAAGCGGCTGCAATAATAAATAATCTCCCAAGGCTCAGCCTCAACCCATGGGAAGCTTTCGATTATTATTACTCCTATTTGACGTTATCCCACTTCGGATTTTATTATTATACCTCTGTTTTTCACCTCTTGACCGGCATCTCCACAGACGTCATTCTAAGGTTTGGACCGCTAATCTTCGCTGGATTATGCAGCTCACTTGTTTATATTATTGTTAAAAGAATGGAGGGCTCCATTATAGGCGTATTTGCATCAATAGTACTCTTCATTAACCCAAAAATGAATGAGAGGTTTTCTATGCTTCTTCGGGAAAACTTTGCCTTCATTCTCTTTTTAGCGATGCTATTTCTATTATCCATCCACTCAAAACATGATTCAAAAAACATTATTTTACCTGCTGTTATCGGTTTACTTCTCGCAGGCATAGTTATCTCACACCCAATGACTGCAATTTTAGGGGCATACATTATTGTAATGTATTTAGCCCATCACAACATGGATGGTGATAAGACAAGAGTATTTGAGGTAATTATATCTATTGCCATTTTAGCGTTGATAATATTGCCCTTTTTTTCACTTGTTGGATTCACCTATTTCATAGTATTAAAGAATACGACTCAAATTCTTCAGAGCACCTCCATCATCATCACGTTCTTCCTAATTTCAGTTATATGGTTTAAAAGAATCTCACCACACTTGAGACAAAAGAGTAATCCCATACATCGATTCATATTTGTCCTTATCACATTAATTGCATTCTCTCAGGTTTTTCTTTTCCCACGCAATTTTAGCGGAAATCCTATTTACGACGATCTGTCCATGGATATGTTCTCTGGAACATTAAACATCTTAAGCGTTGCAGGGCTTTTATTGAGCATAGTTTTACCCTACGACCATTTAATATACAATCTATCATATTTTCTCATATTTCTACTAGGAGCGTCTAGTCTAGGGCTAAGGGTGCCTTTACAGAGGTTAGCCATTTATATCACACTTATCCAAGTGTACTATGCTTCTGGCGTATTTAATCGATTGAAAATCTTTACTCCAACAATAAGAGAAGGGGTATTCTCTTTACAGATACCAAATTTAATAAAGAAAATTAATTTCAACTCGATGATTTTTATTTTAATTGTTTTACTCTCTCCGATTCTAATCGTTGAAACAGCTAATTTAACTCCACCAAGTGAGGTTACGTATACTAAAGGCGATATTCAATCGCTTGAAAGGTTTCTGAGCACCGTGGAGCATGAAGACCTCATATTACCTCATAAAAGAGTGCTTTGGGCGCTGCATTATCTTAATGTTTCAAGGGACATAATTGCTTCGACCCTCGACCAAAAAAATTGGGTTGTCAATTCCTATAACTCTACCGATGTAAATGCTACATTGGATTCACTGCCTGAGGCTTGGATGAATAAGAAACGTCTTCATGTAGTGTCTTTATCCAGCTACTTTTATAACGAGGAGTTCAGAGACACTCTTCCCTTCAAAGATATACTTGAAAAGAGTGTAGAGAAAAAAATTCTCAACACAACGATTGTATATACGTTCAATATCCCATATCGCGTTAGAGACATTCCTGTTAGAAACATAAATACGATTATGAGAGACCCTAGAAAGGTTCCCTACTCTGAACCAACGGAGTATTTTGGGAAAGACGTTAAAAACCCTAGCAACATAGTTTCCTTTGAGCTCAATGGAGACTTAGTTTCTCTATTATGTTATGTAGAGCGGAACTCCGACACGAGTGAACGCGTTCACCTTTCAACTATTAGTCTCAATTCATCATGGGAAATAATAGGTCCCATAACCGCTGGGGGTTACGACAACCCCTACTTGGTAAAAGATGATGAGACGCTATATCTGTTCTGCGAAAGGATCGTTGACAGCAACATCGTACGGTTCAGCAGCATTGATGGTTGTAACTGGGTGAACGAGACAGCCGTTCTCCCTAAATCACCAGAACTGAAATATCAAATCATGGAATCGCCTGTAGTTTTGAAAGAAGGCGACGTTTGGAGGATGGTGTATACAGAGACAGCTTCAGGTGACACGAATAATATTCAAGAACTTGTCTACCTCGAGTCCATCGACGGCGAGGTCTGGCAAAGAAACGAGGATTACTTCAACTGGGATTTCTTCATAGACAATCTCGAAGAGAAACCCGTGGAGAAAGTACTCTTAGATGACGTTATGCGGTTGCCTGATGGCTATCTGTTTTTAGGTAAATACTATATGAAGAAAGGATGGTTTACTCAGGAGATCGGAACAGGCTCATTCTACATCTCTACTTTAGACTCCAGATCAGCTGAAATCACGCCATATGTCTACCTAGATTTGCCATTAAAAGGACGCCGAATAGACTCTGTTCACTTCCTATTTGATGAATTCAATAGTTTTAGAGGATTTTTCTACATCGATAATGAGGAATACAAAGTAGAAGGAACAGAAAATACGATTTATATGGGTATACCCAATTAAAAAAGTAAGAATCTTATTGGATAATTCAAGAATGAAATTTTATTTAGAAAATTAGGGTTTCTTCATAACAACAATAAAATTTTCAGATAATAGATTGACTAGGTTGTTTAAAACGAAGCCTTCGCTCAAGTTTAATGGATTGAAAAAGAATCCCTTAAAACCAAGAATCTTGTAATTAGCTTCTTCAAGAATTCTCGTTAAAAGTTTTTTATTGAAGAATCTAAGATGTGAAAAATTCTGCGTCTCAGTGGAGGTTTTCCCAATCAGATACCTGAGACGTCTAGTAATAAATGCCGAGTTAGGGGTTGTAAGAATAAACACGCCACCAGTTTTCAAGACTCTATTTAATCCGTGCAGGACGAAAAATGTGTCTGCGATGTGTTCAATTACTTCACTCATTAATATGCCATCAAATTCTTCATCTCTGAATAATAGTCTCTCACTAAGGTCTTGTTGAAATGCATTGAGGCCTTTACTTATACATCTGGTGATGGCGTTCTCTGATATGTCTATACCAGTTACGTCGTAGCCTCTTTCAACCAATAATCGCGACAGTACGCCTGTTCCACACCCAACATCTAACAATTTCAATGGCGGAGGCGGGAAATAGCTTAGAGCTTTTATCTTCATTGGGTTTATGTTTTCGTCCTTAATTGAGTATTTGTTTTCATAAAATGATTTCAAGCTCAAACGATTCACCTCAAATGTAGTTTAAATGGGAATTTATGAAAAGCCACGATGTTCACTGACGTTGTATGATTAAAGTATGTCATTGTCACATCGCCTCAGGTTCATGATGTATTTGAAAGGTAATGGATGGAAACTCCATATTAGAATTCGAGTGTATGATATGGAAACTACAAGATGGAGCAATTGGTATTTAATCTTGGTATGAAAGCTCAGGTGTTATTCTGGTTTCTTTGCGACAACAGTCATTTCCTCGCTTTCATATGACGCCATTAACTCACATATCTCGTATCCTATAGAGGATAACATCTGTTTCATTGTATTTACACTGAAATGATGTGTGTGGTTCCAGAAAAGATAATTCCAATTCAACTTGTTATCGTCGAACTGACGACAACCTATATGAAAAGTGTGTAGATACAGGACCCCGCCGGGGCGTAGCAGAGTATAAGCTTTCTCCAAGTCTCTGCGAGGATGATAAGTGTGCTCTATGTAATCGTCCATGATCAACGCGTCGAGAGCTGAATCAGGTATCGGCGTCTCATGGATTTCAGCGTTATATACAGTGAGACCGAGCCTGTTTCTCATCACCTCACACGCGTAACCATTTAAATCGTTTCCACTCGCAGTTATGCCTCTGTCCTCTGCAGCAATGAGCTGGAAACCTATGCCGCAGCCCACGTCGTGTAGACGGGTTATGGGACTTTTGAGATACATTTCCATGTGTTCCAAAACCCTAGTTTTTTCTTTAAACATGGTCGAAAACCAAGTGGGCATCGCAAAACGCGTGTTTACTGGGAGAGCAACCCCGTACTTGACTCGATTCTCGGTAAATGTGATTGATCTTTCTGAGGGCTCCTTGAGATAATTCATCCATGTTTTTTCGTTAATCCGAGGACTTGTGAATAGAAGACCGCATTCTTCACAGCGCACAATTCTTGATCCATCTGCTACCGTGAACTCCTCAGCGACTTTATCTGAACCACATAGGCTACAATAAGGAAACTCATCGAAATCTGCTATACGATCTACGCTTTGATCTTCCATCGAGCTAGGTTCGTATGTGCCCGTTTTTTTTAAAATCCCCCAAAAAATGACCCTACCCCACTGACAAAAATACTCTAGCGGCCCAAACTCTGCGATCCCTTTTTTATTAAAAACACCCAAGGCCATCAATCTCCGTTAATTCTCATTGATTATGGTTTCATAAGAGCCCATTATTCTCTTCATGTAATAGTCCGTACTAAACTCGTGGAGAACCATACTTCTCCCAGCTTCACCCATCTCGCTTCGCATACCCGGGTCACCAGCCAGTAACTCGATCTTCTCAGCCATCAAAGCACCATCTCTCTCCTTGAGAAGGAACCCTGTCTCCTGGTCCTTGATGACCTCGCCGATTCCACCAGTATCCAGCCCAATGACTGGGCACTCACAGGCTTGTGCCTCCAAGAGAACGCCTCCCAGATTCTCATATATGGAAGGTAGAACCACGACCAGGGCTCGTGACAGATAAGTAGGGATATCATTGTAAAGCACTTCGCCCGTGAACTCGACGCGGTCCTCAATGCCCAATGACTGAATCCTGTGTCTAAGACGTCTATGGTACCCCTCGTCTTCAACAAGCCCCACGATAACCAGCTTAAAGGAATCCCTCAGCAAGCCCATGGCTTCTATCAATAGTTCGATGCCTTTGATTGGTGTGACTCGTCCAATGTAGAGAACCGTATCATCGACGACCTCGTCAACCTTCCTGAATAGCTCTGTGTCAACTTCCCTGTATACGACATCTATTTTATCTGGGTCGGCGCCGAGATCAATCAGACTATCCTTTTCGTACCGCGTGTTTGCTAAGATCCTGTCAGCGTATCTCAAAGGGTAATTCCTGGTAATCAAGTCCTGAATTATATAGAGTGGCAGTAATCTTCTCGAAGACTCGTATCCCGCTGAGCCGTAGGGGCTTAATACGAAAGGGGTTTTCCTTTTCTTTCTGAGGAGCGCGCCCACATACGTCCCGTAGTGCCTATAGCTATGAGCGTGGACAACGTCGTAATCGTCACCACTCAACAAACCGTAAAGTTCGGGGGAGTAGTAATAATTGCTGAACCTAAAGACTGGACGGTGCCAGAGGACCTCCACGCCGGGCTCAAGGAGGTGCTTTACCGTTTTTACGTGCCCCTCATCTTGAAACGCAGAGGCCACGGTCACCCCATGGCCGTTTCTGTGAAGCTCGTTGGCGATGGTGACGACCCGTCTTCCCTCAGAGGATTCTGGGATGAGGTTATCGATTATCTGGAGGGTCTTCAAGCCGCCACCTCCGCTATCACCTGTTCCAGAGTATGTCTCATCTCCTCTCCGATCTGAGCGACGCCCACATGCTCCTCAACGTATGCCTTTCCCGCTCGCCCCATCCTCTCGGCTTCCAGAGGGTTACCGTGTAGAAACTGGACCGCATCAGCCAGTCCTTCACGGTCCCCGGGTGCGACTATCAAACCAGATCCCGTGTTACGGACGTAGTCGGCTGAGTTCCCGCTGGAACAACAGATAATGGGTTTACCTAGGGCCTGGTACTCGTAAAGCTTGGAGGAGATCCCTAGGTAAGGTGCGTTGAAATCTTTTAACGGTAGGATTAGCGAGTCAGCTTTCCCTAAAAACTCCGCGACCTGCTCCCTCGTCAGAATAGTGTCATAGAGTATTACGTTCGAGAGACTCCTTTCATTGATTGCTTCTCTGATCCTTGGACTCTGCTCACCTTTCCCCTGGATCCAGAACTCGACGCCCGCGTCTCTGAGAAGCTCACCCGCCCGGATGACCTGATCGAAGTCGTAGGCGACGGAGAATGAGCCGCTGTACGCTACAACAAACTTGTCGCTTGTTTCTTTCTCTACCGGTCTGAAGACTTCGAGGTCGACCCCACTCCTGATGAGGTGCATCTTGCTCCGAGGCACGCCGAACTTGGCTATGCCTTCGAAGTATCCGGGGCTCAGAGGCGTCACGGCGTCTGCCCCCCGGTAGAGCGCCGTAGAGAGTATCTTCGCAAGCCTAAACGCGGTGGTTCCGCTTCCCATTAACCCGAGATTGTCCACGTCTTCCATGCTAAGGTCGTCCACGTTGAAGATGAGGGGGCATCGGTACACCAACTTGTACAACGTCCCTGGGACTAGGGCGAAGATGTCTGGGTTGGCGGCCCAGACTACGTCTACGTCTCTGACCAGTAGCAACCCTATGAGGCTGCTCAGGATGAAGGTCACGAACGTGAACACACGGCGAAGCAGCCCCTTCGACTCGATGGGTAGCATGAAGGTCCTGATGACCTCGACGCCATCCACTTGTTCGCGGCTGTACGGCTTCCACCTGTACTCCGTCGGCACTACGCCGTGGGGGTAGTGGGGGAAGGCAGCGATCACAGTGGCCTTGACGCCGTTCCGCGCTAGTCCGCGGGCGACGTTATGGGCTCTGGTGCTGCTTCCACCGAGGTCTGGTGGATAGTACTGGGCGAGTATGAGGACATGCATCTCTCGAAACTTGTTCCTTTCAGGTGTTTTCTAATAAACTCTGGGCGGTATTCATTCAGGGCGCGGTGTACCTCTATCTCCGTGACCCCGAGGCCCTTGAACTCCTTCTCGAGGCTGGGTATCCTAGGACGGGAGTCCGTGCGGCATCGACGGTACGCGTCGTCTCTGGTTATCTGGCCTGCCCTGATCATCTTGCTGTACAGCTCCACGTGTTCGTCGATGCCTGCGAGGTAGAAGTAGAGGTAGTTGATGAGGGCGTAGGCTGAGTCGTCTATCCGCCACGTGGTCGTGGTGTCGTCGGCTCCCCTCCAGCCCAGCTCCCTAGTTATAGTAGAGACGATCTTCTCCTCGTTCCAAGGAACAAAATCATAGAAACCTACTAGATCCAAGTTGCTCGGTTTGAATAAGTGGTCGAAGAAGTAGACTGCTGTCCCAGTTAGGTACTCCTTGAATATGGACGGATGCCAGTTATACGAGTTAGTCAAGAAATCCCACCCATAGAACAGTATTAGCCGAAGCTTGTCAGTGAACGAGTAGACACCATGGTCGTCGGGAAACACCCCTAGATATCCTGTCCGTGAGTTCCCGTGCTCGTAGGTGCTTGTCCCGGCGACGTTTCCGCCTAGGAGGAGAGGGATGCCGTGCTCCCAGGCGTACCTGAATATCCGTAGGTTCATGAGTTTGTCGCCGCTGTTGAGTACGGGCACGATGTTGTGGATTGAGGGGTTCTTGACCCATCCCTGGAACTTAGTTACAGCGTTAATCCTTGCGGCTTTTATCTGGTCTTCATCTCTTATCCAGACGTGTTCGACACCAAGAACGTAAGTTATCTGTTCTATGTTCCTGTAGGCTTCCTCCGTGATGAACCCGCTGTCAACCGTCAGCGCTAGCACCCTCATGTCGTATCTTGTAACCATCTGGTGGAGGACGTAGGCGCTGTCCCTGCCGCCGCTAATTGGGGCGATGCAGTCGTACTCGTCGCCTTTACCGCGGTAACGATTTAATAGCTTGGTGAAGGCTTCCTCGCCAAACTCTACGAATGGTGGCTGATCATGGCAGTAGTTGCACACGCCTTCCTCGTCGAAACTGATACCGGGAAAACTATCTGGTAAAAGGCATCGGCTGCATCTCTTTAGGTCATCATATATGGTATCAGTTTCCATGTAAGGCATGCCTTGACTTCGTTTAAAAATGGTTAAAAGGACTTGTTAGTATTGACGAATACAACTATAGATCAAGGGATTATGATTACTTAGATCTAATATTTTGGAAAAGAGAAATTTATTCACAGACACCTTTGCAGGCCACTGAACCGTTCTTCGGTTAGAACGATCACGATACCTAGATCATTAAGATAGTGTACAGTGAGACCACGAAGACCATCAAGCCTCATGTAATTACGGTGCTGGTTGTCGGGCGTGACTACACATACAATCTAATATGGAATACTGTTCCACGAAACCCCTAGACACCCATAGGGGCCACCAAGTTGCATACGTACAAGACTAGAGAAAACCTACTCGGAGAAAAGACCATACTGGTTACGGGGGGCACCGGCTCCTTCGGCAGCAGCATGGTCCGGCGTGTCCTCCGAGACCACCACCCAAAGGAGATCATCGTATTCAGCAGGGACGAGCAGAAGCAGTACGACTTGCGCAGACGCCTTAACACGGACAGGGTCAGGTTCATCATAGGGGACGTGCGAGACAGAGACTCCGTCAAACGTGTGATGAAGGGCGTGGACATCGTGTTCCACGCGGCCGCCCTTAAGCAGGTCCCCACGTGCGAGTTCTTCCCCATGGAGGCCGTAAAGACCAACATCCAGGGCTCCAGCAACGTGCTGGACGCCGCCGAGGACTCGGGAGCCGAGAAGGTCATCATACTGAGCACCGACAAGGCCGTCTACCCGATAAACGCCATGGGAATGACCAAGGCCCTCATGGAGAAGCTGATGACCGCTAAAGGTAGGCTCAACGGCGGCACGGTCTACTCCGGCGTCAGGTATGGCAACGTAATGTTCAGCAGGGGCTCCGTGCTCCCCCTTTTCATCCGTCAGATGATGACCGGCTCCCAGCTCACAGTCACGAACCCCGACATGACCCGCTTCCTGCTGCCCCTGGATACGGCCCTCGACCTCGTGCTCTACGCCATAGAGCATGGGGAGAATGGTGACCTGCTCGTCAAGAAGAGCCCAGCCGCCACCATCGGCACCCTGGCGGAGGCCATGACCATCATATTCAACCATGACAAGGGCGTCAAGACCATCGGGGTCAGGGAGGGTGAGAAGATGCACGAGACCCTTGTTACCCGCGAGGAGCTCATGAAGGCCGAGAGCAACGAAGAGTTCTACAGGATAAGGAACCTGAGGAGGCTCGACTACGAGGAGTTCTTCTCCTCCGGCAAGTACGAGGGGTTACCAGCAGAGGGATACACGTCCAGCAACACCCGGAGACTCACCCTCGACGAGACCATAGCCTTCCTGCTGTCATGCAGCGAGGTACAGGAGCAACTGGGAGACGAGCCGCCGTCATCCCCTGAACAACTACCGGCCATAACCCACCCAGTCTAGAGGTGAACACGTGAGAGTAGGGATAACAGGTCAGTCGGGTTTCATCGGCTCACACCTGCACAGCTACCTGAAGAACGACGAAGACGTGACCCTGATCCCCTACCAGAGAAGATTCTTCGAGAACCTTTACGAACTCGACGAGTTCCTCAAGCGCTGCGACACAGTCGTCCACCTTGCCGGAGCCAACCGAGGCACAGACGAGGAAGTCTACGAGACCAATGTACAGCTAGCCGAGATGCTCGTATCGGCGCTCATAAGGACAGGGGCCACGCCCCACCTCATCTACTCCTCCTCCATACACGAGACCCGGGACACGGGTTACGGTAGATCCAAGCTATACGCTAGACAGAGATTTTCAGCGTGGGCTCACGAGAACGACGCAAAGTTCACCGGCCTAATCATACCCAACGTCTACGGGCCCTTCTGCAGCCCCTTCTATAACTCCGTGGTCGCCACGTTCTGCCACCAGCTCACCCACGGCCAGGAGCCAGAGATAAAGGACGACCAGACCATAGGCCTGGTATACATAGACGATGTGCTCCAGAAGATACAACGGGTAATAATGTATGAGCTGGAGTCCGACGAGATGATGGTGCCGCCCAACCTAGAGATAAGGGTGAGCGACCTACTGGACAAACTCCAGGGCTTTAAAAAACAGTACCTAGAGGAGAAAGTCATCCCTGAAATCTCGAATCCCTTCGACCTCAATCTATTCAACACCTTCCGGTCTTACATCGAGTCTGGCCACTACCCGATTCCATATGACCTGAAACAGGACCACCGGGGCCGCCTCTTCGAGGCCGTGAGGTCCCTCAACAAGGGCCAAGCTTTCTTCTCTACCACGAAGTCGGGGGTCGAAAGAGGCAACCATTACCACCGGAGGAAGCTGGAGAGGTTCAGCGTAGTCAAGGGGCGGGCCCTCGTCCAGTTGAGAAGGGTGGGAACAGAAACCGTTCAAGACTATGTTCTGGACGGGGAGAAACCCTCCTACATCGATATACCCGTACTCCATACCCACAACCTTATCAACATTGGAGAAGAGGAGCTGCTCATGCTCTTCTGGACAAGCGAACTCTACAACCCCGAGGACCCCGACACCTATTACGAGCCGGTGAACGAGTCCAAGTTGTTTGACGAAGCCATCATCTTGGAGGCGACGCCGTGAAGAGCAGTCTAAAGGTAGTTACGATACTCGGTACGCGGCCTGAGATAATACGCCTGAGCCGTGTCATGGCCCTGCTGGACGAGCACCTCGACCACAAAATTGTGCACACCGGGCAGAACTATGATTACGAGCTCAACGAGATATTCTTCAAAGACCTCGGCATTAGGATGCCCGACCACTTCTTAGATGTGAACACCGATAGTCTCGGCGCCGTAATCGGTGAGACTTTGATCAAATCCGAGAAGGTGCTGAAGGAGGAGAGCCCCGACGCCGTCCTCATCCTCGGGGACACAAACAGCTGCCTCGCCGCCATCATGGCGAAGCGGATGAAGATCCCCGTCTACCACATGGAGGCAGGCAACAGGTGCTTCGACCCTAACGTCCCGGAGGAGATCAACCGCCGAATAATCGACCACATAGCCGACTTCAACCTGGTCTACACGGAGCACGCCCGCCGCCACCTCCTGTCGGAAGGCATCCACCACCGACGCATCTATCTCACCGGCTCACCCATGTACGAAGTGCTCAAACACTACGAGAAACAGATCACCCAGTCAAACATACTAACCGAACTCGGTGTTAGACCTAAAGAATATTTTCTCGTGAGCATACACAGAGAAGAAAACGTGGACAACTCACAGAACCTGACGAATATCCTCGGCATATTGAACAGAATCGTCGAAATGTACAGCCTCCCAGTCATAGTTTCAACACATCCTCGAACCTCAAAAAGGATGGAATCTCTTGGAGCTCCCGAGATGGACGACAGGATCAGGTTCCACAAGCCCTTCGGGTACCACGATTATCTCAAACTGCAGAAAAACGCGTTATGTACCATAAGTGACAGCGGCACCATTAGCGAGGAGTCTGCAATTCTGGGGTTCCCTGCCATAAACCTCAGGGAAGCCACCGAGCGCCCCGAAGCCCTTGACGCTGGGACTATAATCCTCACCGGGATAGAAGGGGATACGGTGCTCGATGCCGTAGAGCTTATAATTAAAGAGCCAGCGAGACAAGCCACGATTCCGTCTGAGTACATGATAGAGGATGTATCACGGCGCGTACTCAGACTCATCATGGGCACAGCGAAGCTGAGCAACAAATGGGCTGGAGTCGTGAGAAACGATCTAAACCATTGAAGCTACGTGTGGTGCCAACTTGATCTAAGATGCCTACAACCAAAGTTGGTGCAACTTACTACACTCACAGTCTAATATGGAATACTGTTCCACGAGTTAATCAAGACGAGGCGTCCACGTGTCCCAACAGTTCATCGATGTAACGAGCCAGCTCTCAGAGCATGAAGGCCTCAAACCATTCATAGTGGTGTGCATACCGGCGTATAACGAGGAAAAAAACATCGGTAAAGTACTTGATCAGGCTTTCCGATACGTGGAGCATGTCATCGTGTGCGACGATGGCTCAACAGATGGGACCAACGAGATAGCCAGAAGGAAAGGCGCAACCGTCGTTAGAAACCCGTACAACATGGGGAAGGGCAGGGCGCTACATTCCTGTTTCAGGTTAGCGGACAGGCTGTCCCCCGACGTGATAGTCATGATGGACGCAGACGGGCAGCACGACCCAGAAGACATTCCACGCCTCGTCGCTCCCATTATCGGAGGCGAGGCGGACCTCGTCATAGGCTCACGGTTTTTCGAAGGCTCCTCCACCGACGCGCCTCTTTACCGCAGAGTCGGGCTTTCCATCGTGAACGCGTTCAACCAGACGGCGAACGACGGTATAAGAGATACACAGAGTGGTTTCCGCGCCTTCAACAAGGACGCGTTGAGGCTCTTCACGGGTATGAGCGAAAAAGGGTTCGGCATCGAGACTGAGCAGCTTTCTGTAGCTCGGAAGTTTGGTCTCCGCGTGATGGAGGTCCCGGCAACCATACGCTACAAGGGCCTTATGAACACGTCGAAGAAAGACCCGGTCTCCCACGGCCTCGAGTTGGTGATGGTCGCCCTCAAGCTTCTAGTGCAGGATAAACCTCTGCTCATGATAGGGTTACCTGGCCTCCTCTTCATCTCCACATCCCTCTTCACAGGGTACCTCTTCGTTAGGGACTATCAACTGACTAGCTACTTCAGCGTCCCCATGGCGTTGATCACTTTCACCTTTCTAACCATTGGTACTCTACTGATCCTTTGCAGCTTCATCTTCTACGCCATCTACCTGTTGAAGCTAGAGATAAAGAAACTCAGGATTGATTCATAGACGATACAGGAATATGTCTAGTTAATAAAAACGGGGAAGATCTCATCCTAATGAACTAAGCCTATATGCAGGCTCATAGGTCATCGATAACATATTAAAAATGCGTGGCTTCATTGCTTATGGCCTGTGAGTTGTCCTCTCTCCCTGGGGGCTTCTATCGTGATCCTGTTCTCGACAGGGGGCACGCCAGAAAACGCACGGTAGACGACTCACAGTGCCCCCCCATAATCGGGCGTACCGGCGTCCACGGCTACACAGAAATGTTTTCAGAGGAACTTAGTCAGACACCCTCTTAAGCTCCACCAACGTCTTGGAATCCCCGACGCATAGGAGGCCTTTCAGCTTGTCTTCGTGTGCGTAAAACTCGACTCTGACTTCCGCGTGCTCCTTTGTACCCCAGCGGGCGTACTCCTCCGGGATACGATAGCTGAACAAGCAGGTGACCTCTCCTTTTTTCGCCTCGAACTCGTCGGGTGTGATGCTCTCACCTCTAGGCCCCTTTACCGTGGCTGTTGCCGCGTCCTCTATGATGAGCTCAAAGTCGTGGAACCCTGAAGAGTCGTAGTACTCTCCCCTCCATTTGCCCTTCAAGTCCATGTCCTTGTCCACCTTGGGAGCCTTCGGCGTATACATCGGTAAAGTAGTCGTGCCGACGCTGAAGCTCATAGCCCGTCCGTCCGCCCCGTACTCGAACGTGACCTCGTACCCATCGTACGACGGCCCGTGGGCCCTGTACCGTGTGTCGTCGATCCTGTCTAGAAGCACTGCCGTGTCCATCGTTAGGTATCCGTTCCTGACGGCCAACGCGGTTTGACGAGTCTCGTCTCCGTAGAACCCACAGATCTTGTCCCAGTTGCCGGGAACCTTCTGGAGGCCCGCGCCGATGGACGGCTTCTCTCCCATGACCGTCCTAAGCACCGTGGGGGACGGCGGCCTCCACCCCGAGCCATCCTGTAGGTTGCTGAGCCAGCACACCCCCACACCCTCCGCAGGGTAGAAGCACACGTTGTTGGTGTAGTCGGGCAGCCCCCCTGTGTGGTTGAGCATTACGTGGCCGTCGTGGATGCTGTAGAACCACGTCAACGCCATGCCGCTCCCGGAGTTGCCTGAGGGGGCTTGGAGCCGATGCATCTCTCTGATGGTCTCTTCCTTTAGTATGCGCCTACCCTTGAAACCCCCGCCGCCCATGTTCATGATCAAGAAGTTGGCCAGGTCGAGGACGGTGGAGTAGAGGCTCCCCGCAGGATCCTCGGGCATGGTGCCTAGGATGTAGGGCTCCACGGGTATCAGCGGCTTATACGGCCCCCCTGCACGCTTGTAGCCCTGAGCCAGGCTGCCACGGATCTCGGGGGTGAGGGTGAACGCGCTTGACCTCATCTCCAGTGGCTCCAGCACGTTCTCGGCGACATACCTGTCATAGCTCTTCCCTGAGAACAGCTCTATGAGGTACCCGGCTATCATGTACGCGGTGTTGCAGTAGGCCCACCTCTCTCCCCTTGGCCTGACCGCCCGCGCCGCGGACCCTATGTAGCCCCTCATGGTCAGGGGTTCCTCGTCCATCAGATAGATGGGCGGCACCCGTGTGGGCATGCCGCTGCGGTGAGTCAATAGGTCCCGGATGGTCGGCTCCTCTCCCTGCACGTCCCGGATCTTGACGTCCAAGTGGCTGTTCGCCCCGTCGTCTAGATCGAACCTGCCCTTCTCCATTAGCTGGAGGAGGCCGACGGTGACCACGGGCTTTGTCACAGAGGCGCACCTGTAGACCGTCTCCGGCTCCGCTCTCTTTTTCTTGTCGACGTCGGCGTACCCGAAGCCCTCGGCCCAGGTCACCTCTCCACCTTGTATGACCGATATACTGGAGCCAGGGTGCTTCCGGCAGGCAAGCTCGGCTTCGACGAACCTCTCTACATCTTCCACGACGTGTTTGTCCAGCATGATGAATCAGTCCAATATCCTCGGTTAGGGAGATAAGATTAACCTCCGCGAGTCCGAGGAGGGGCCACCTACCCTGTTATATAACTCTCCCAACATAGATTCCACCGATTTCTATGGGTCGAAACAAGAAGTACGACGGCTACAAACCCTACCAGTACCTCGAGCCAGGCCGAGACTACCGGGCGTTCAAGCTCCGCAGAGCAGTGATCCCGGATTGGTGGGAGCCGGTCCCCCTCTGCAAGACAGAGGAGGAACGCTTCGAGAAGATCATGGAGAGCAACGTCGTCATAGACCTACACGCCCACCCCGACATCAGCCCAGAAGATCCCTTCGAGAACAGGGACTTCGACAGGGAGGGCCGTAACTTCCTGGCTTACGAGGCCCTCGCATCAAGCGGCCTCGACTGCGTCTTCGACAACATGCAAGACGGCAGCAGCTTCATCAACACCAAGCACGGCTGGGACTGGAACAGCACCCTCCACGACCTCGGCATGAGGCTATGCGACATCGCCCACCAGGACTTCCTCATCCACTGTAAACGGGCCGACGACGTCGAGCGCGCCCACAGGGAAGGCAGGCTCGCCTGGGTGTCCGTACTAGAGTCGGCCAGCTGCATCGAGAACGAGGTGGACCGCCTCGACGTCCTCTACGGCCTCGGGGTCCGCAGCATAGGCGTAAACTACAGCGAATCCAACATGCTGGGCAGCGGCCTCAAGGAGCACATGGACGGGGGACTCACCGAGTTCGGCTACGACGCCCTCGTCCGCATGAACAAGCTCGGGCTCCTCGTGGACGTGAGCCACACAAGCGACCAGACAGCCCTGGAGGTCATCGAGCTGAGCAGGGATCCCATCATAGTAAGCCACGCCGGCGCCCGCGCCCTCACCCCCACCACCCGCATGTTCCCCGACGAGGTCATCCAGTCACTGGCCGAACACGGCGGCGTCATGGCGATAGAGGCTGCGCCAAACCTGACCGTCACCGAGAAGCACCCGCTGCACGGCGTCGAGAGCTACATGGAGCACATAGAGTACTGCATAGACCTCGTGGGCATCGACCACGTGGGCTGCGGCCCAGACTCCAACTACGGCGACCACGTGGGCCTCTACCTCACCAACCTGGAGCAGCACGGCAGGCTGGGCCTCGGCCACTACACTCGCCCCGGGAAGGGCGGGGAATCCAAGTACCTCGGCATCGACATGAACGTGGAGCAGCTCAAGAAGCTCAAGTACGTCAGGGGCATGGAGAACCCCACCGAGTGCCTGCAGAACGTCTGCCGCTGGATGATTAAAAACGGCTACAGCGACGCCGAGATAGCTAAAATCATCGGCGGAAACGGGTTAAATCTGCTGAAGAAGGTATGGTAGACGCAATCCCCCCAAATTTTTCGACGATCTTAAACTAGGTTACCGTACAAGTGAATCTCAACCATACTGACTGGAGCACTATATATCGCGGGCAGCCCCCGGAAACCATTTAACGTCCTTCAACCAATCTCTATCCATGCCTGAACGTTTAGTGAAAGTTGGTGACGTAGACCACTACTACACAAACATAGATGTGGCCGTGGTTGACCTGGTCTCGAAGCTGAAGGTGGGGGACAAGATAACGGTCAAGGGCGCCACCACCGAGTTCACGCAGATGGTCAAATCCATGCAGATAATGCATGAAGCCGTCGAGGAGGCGGGAGCCGGGGACTCCATCGGGCTGAAGGTGAACGACAGAGTCCGCAAAGGAGACGAGGTATTCAAAACGACAGACCACTAATGGGACCCCAACCCCTTTATTTTAGCCAAAAAAACGGTATGTGTGTCCGTCGAGCGCTATGGCTTTAGCCTACCTGTAGATCTATAGAGTAGTCCTTAAGCTGGGTAGAGCCTGCTATGACGTTGCCCTCCGCGTCCTTGATGGAGGAGACTCTAAGAGAATACGACCCGGCCCCAAACTTGAATGGGTTGTCGAACGTATACTCCGTTTCACCGTAGATTTCTTCCTCGGCTGAAACACTACCTATACTGAGGTATTCGTTCCAAGCTCTAAGCTCGAACGTGCCGTTGAAAGGCTCCCCGCCTAAATGATTAATCGTTATAGTGCCCTCGATGTCCCGGTTCACCTCATACTCGAGCTTGGTTGTCGTGAGGTTAACCTCTAGACCTTCTACGACGAAGTATGTCCAGCTCAATACCTTGATCTTGTTGTACTCGTTCCAGAGTTTGAAGTAGCTCTCCTGAAGCTCGTCATACTCCTCCTCAAGCGCGCTTACCTGGTGCTCGAGGTCGCCTACCTCGTCTTCGAGCTCAGACACAGTGTCCTCGGCTTCGTCAAGCTCTTGGGTCGCGTCCTCGTAGTCCTCTAAAAGCTCTTCGTATATGCTCCTCAGGACTGCGTCGTTCTGAAGGGTCTCGTAAACCTCGGTGATCTGCTCCAGATCGTCTTGAACTTGGGTATAGTTCTCATGTAGAACGGCTACCTGTTGCTCCAACGACGAGATGGTGGCGCTCTGACCATCGATGGTCTCCTGAAGATCATCTATCTTCCGTGACGATAACACGTCGTTGACTTGATACCCAAGCATTAGCCCCACTATCAACGTCACCAACGCTATGTTCCACGGGTTGAACAGCTTGCGCACAGACATGTGAATCCAATATAGGTGATGGCTGTGAGAATATGAACTTGAGGGTGAGATGCTAGTTATCTGTGATAGGTAGGTGCTCTACATATCAGCATCATACGAGCAGCTCCGCGGCGCCTTTGGTTAAGTGTCTTTTCTCCGCCTGACCTCTAAAATAGAATTGGATCGGGTGGATCAGGCTTCGGGTGATCTATTTCATTCCTCTAGAATTCTTATATCGCGTTCACCTTCGAATATCACGGTGGACGGGCTATTTGCAGCGCCTATACAAGACCGTCATAGTCCTAGTGTGCATCATTTTATCCGTCCTACTGTTATCCCTCTCAATCGACTCCCTCGGCGAGGTCCCGACCCTTGAGGAGCTTCGGAGACCCGTCCTGCCTGAATTGAAGCCGGAGGTTTCTCCGGCACCCAACCCGGAGTCCACGAAGCTGGAGAAGCCGAGCATGGAGATGGGTGAAGCCGATCCCCTCTTCAGGGTGAGGGGCTCCACAGGCACACAGTATTTGAGGCTCATGGCCTACGACGAGTACAACTCCGGGCTCTGGGGCTCGTCGCCTTCTGAACCCGTCACCTACACGGGAGGGTTCATCTGGCCTAGACTAGATGTTTATGACTCCTTCGTTTTGATGAGCTTCACCGTGGAGCCTCTGACGGACCTGGGCACATATATTCCGACTGCCCCTAACACCGTCGGCCTCAACCTCACCGACTTGGTCACCTACTACGGCGACGAGATGGTGTTCGGCTGCGAGGCAGGGATAGGAGTCTATAACCTCACCTACCTCAAGTACAGCTACGGCGAATACCTCCTCGACGATGGCGACGTATTGCATCTACCAGACTACCTTGAGGTTCCCGAGGAGATCGAGGACCTCACGGCGCTCGCCAAAGAGATTGCAGGCGACGCATCGACGCCATACAGGCAGCTAAAGGCATTGGAAGAGTACCTTGAGACCCACTACGACTATAACCTGACCTCACCGGACGCCCCCTCCGGCGTAGACCCCTTAGAGTGGTTCCTTTACGAGAGCGGGGAGGGAGTCTGCACCGACTTCAACACGGCCCTCACGTTGATGGCCAGGTGCCTGGGCATACCCGCAAGGCTGGTCGGTGGCTACTACATCGATCCCAAAGCACCGTTACAAGACGTTTACCCGATTCAGGCGCATGCCTTCACCGAGGTCCCCTTCGAGGGGGTCGGCTGGATAATCTTCGACGCCACGCCCAGCGCGGACATGACCTCCATGATCGAGGAGCTTGGAGGCTTAAACGAGACTGGTGAGCTTCCTGAGCCATCAATCTGCGACATCGATGAACTACCCGTTGAAGGCGACGTACCTGCTGCTGGTGAAGAGGTTTTCAGGATTTATGGTGTCACCGGTTCACCCTACATGAGGGATGGCGTTGGCGACTATTACAACGGCTCATGGTACATGCACAGTTACCCCTCGGTCCCGTACCGGGGCCAGTATGTGGCCTCCGTCGTAGACGACTATAGCAGCCGCAGTGATTACCACTTCTACGTGGAGCCAGTCGATTCCCTCGGAGGATTCATACCTGCGCCTCTCCACCCGCACCTGGTCATAGTAGACTGGGACCTGTCTTTCTATCCCGAGCTTAAGCTCTTCCGAGTGGAGGAACCGTTGACCCAGAGCTACGAGGTTCAGTCAGGGATCTACACATTCAGTGAAGCTACTCTGGAGAAGGCGGTATCATACAACGATACCCGCTATTTACAGGTGCCAGACCCCTTGGAGGCCCTGATAGCTCCTTTCGCAGAGCGATTAACCCATGGTGTAGAATCGCCTTACTTGAAGGTGAAGGCCCTGGAAGACCACTTGAAGACCAATTACTTTTTCAACACGTCGTACAACCGCTCTCCCGGCGGCATCGACCCGGTGGAGTGGTTCCTGTTCTACGAGGGGCAGGGAGTCTGCATGAACTTCAACACGGCGTTGACTCTGCTCGCCCGCAGCCTGGGCGTACCGGCTCGGCTCGTCACAGGATACCTGGTGGACCCTTCAGCCGAGACCCAGTCCGTGGATACGGCTCAGGCCCACGCCTATACGGAAGTACTGTTTGACGACCTCGGGTGGATCGTCTTCGACGCGACCCCCGCCGATGAGACCTGGATACCTGAAGAGCCACCGAACAGAACGCCGACGAACACCACGATCACACACCAGGACGAGTACGTCCTCGTGGGTTCATACTTCACCGTGGCCGGCACCGTAGTGGATACTAAAGGAAACGGCGTCTCGGGGCTAGACGCCCTCGTCTACCTGAAGAAGGAGAAATCCGGGGACGGCACTCTGGCTGGCCGCGGAGTGGTTATCGACGGCATGTTCAACGTCACCTGCCTCTTCCCGCTGGGCCTCTCCGGGGGCGAGTATAACGTGGATGTCCACACGCTGGGGAACGATGTGTACATTGACTCTTGGAGCGATCCTCCCATCGTGAGCTACTCTGAGACAGAGTTCACGTACGAAGTGCCCGTGAAGGTCGTCACCGGAGAAGCCTTCAACATTTCCTGCACCCTTGTGGAGAGGCACACAAGCAGAGCCATAGCCGATGCCCTGTGCACGGTCACCGTAGATGGAACGGCTTATGACGGGGTCACCGACGATGAGGGATGCATTATCCTCACGGGTGACTTCGATGAGGAAGGCTCATTCGAGGTGGAGATGGCATACGGGGGCGCAATGTATTATCTAGGAACCTCCGCGAGTACCAGCGTTGAATCGGTTCCCTTGACCATCATACCCGCGAGAGACATCGCCTTGGTCCGAGATGAGAACTCTATCATAAGGGGCAGGGTCCACGCCGACGAGATCCCCGGCGACTCCGAACCCCTGACCCTGCGTCTCGAGGACAAGGAGATATCCACGGTGACTAACGAGGCGGGCGAGTTCTTCGTCTCTTATAGGCCGCCGCTCGACCACGAGCTTGGTGAGATACCCTTGGAGTTCACTCTACACAGTAACCAGCAGAGAGTTTACTCATCAGCCGTCGTGAAGGCGAGGCCAAGGATAACTCTTGAGTCGAGACAACAGCTCCAGGCTGGGCAGCAGCACGCCGTCGATGTCGTGCTCAGGGACGACCACGACGTTTCTCTGGGGGGCAAGCCGTTGACGCTCCTCTACCGCTGTGGCGGGCTTGAAGACAACCTGACGGCAGCCACGGACTCCGCCGGTGTAGCGGGGTTCAGTTTCAAGATATCCGAGCCGGAGTACAGCACGGTGACGTTGTCCGCTTCCTTTAAGGGGGATGAGTTCTACACCGCTGCCTCCGCCGTGACTACACTAACGGTGATCACACCGTCAAGATTCCCGGTCCTGCAGGCCGCGGCTGTTTTCCTCGCCCTCGCCGGTGGAGGCGCACTAGTCTATCTACAGATGAAGAGGGGGGAGGAGGCTCAGTTTGAGCGTCCAGTGACCGTGGCTGAATCGGAATCCAAGTCAACCCGGCTCTCCATCTCGTTGCCCCAGATACGCCATCCATTTCCAAACGTCTGGGGTGTAAACGAGGAACTTGAGGTATCAGTGAGTTTGACCAGGGTCGAGGGCAGCCCCATAGTGAACGCCCAGATAGACCTGGAGTTCAACGGTGAACCACGAGCAGTCTCCACCGGCGAAGACGGTTCTGCCACTACCTCGACTTTTCACCCGTCGACTGGAAGCTTGAAGATATCGGCCAGTTACAGCGTCGAAGCGGTGGCTACTGAGCTAGATGTTAGGATAGTCGATTACCGTGAGGAGATCATCGCCCTCTTCAACACAAAGTTCAGGGACGCACGAGAGAGGTTCGACAGGATCGAGGACAACTATACCGCGCGGGAGCTCCTGGGCTACCTCAAGACCCAGACACCGGCAGAAACACACGGCGCGTTGGGGGAGATGACCTTCACTTTCGAGGAGGCAAGCTACAGCCTCCACCCAATAGCGAGGGAGAGCTACGAGAGCTTCTACCTCGCCAAGATAGCGTTCGAGGAGGCTTTGAATGGAGAAGAGAGTTAGAGAGATCGTTCTGCCCTCAGTAATGTACGTCGCGTTTCTGACCGTGACCGTTTGGTTCCTGGTGTTGCAGGAGACCATCATTCCTTTGGAACTCCTTAGCTACGACTTTACGCTCAGCCTCTCCTTCCTCGGTGTCCCCCTGATAGCTTTCCTGAGCCTAAAATACTCCAGCTTCGTCGCCGAAAAGCTCCTCGTCGGGAGGGCTACTGGCAGGCTTTCCGAGGGGTTGAACACGGTGGCTTACGCCGCCTTCCTCTACTACGCTGCCGACTGGAGCCTCGCCCCAGGCTGGGTGAAGCCCCTGACAGGCTTCCTTTTGTTTGCTACCATGCTCTCGGCGCTCCATGACGTACTGGGAATATACGTTAGGGACGTCAACTACATCTTCGAGCCCATACTCACCAGCATCTACATACTGTTCGTTGGGTTCCTGGGGAGCCAGACCTGGCTCAGCGTCTCCCCCTTCTTCGAGGAGCTGGTCCTGGACTCGCCTTTCTCCGGAATCCTGCTGCCCATCATCAGGGCGGGGCTGGCTGAGCCCGTGAACAACGTAATCATAGTCAGCACCGCCATAACGGCTGTTCTCTCACTCACGGGGGTCTTCAAGAACCATCCCAACCCGTACCTAGAGTATCTCGGCAGCAGGATCGGCGGCCAGATCGAGAAGGTGACTCTTCTCAACTTCACCCTCATATACTACCTGTTCTTTGTCCGGTGGTACCTCCTCGAGTCCTCAGGAGTTAATCCCCAGTACGTCGTCATGGGAGAGTGGGCCGCCATATGCCTGTTTTTCTATGTCAGCTACCGAAGCATGAAGCGCTACGCCGAGGAATCCCTTGTCAGGCAGGACGTTACCGGGACCTGGCGTAAACACATGCAGCAGGTGGACATGCACACCGACTCGCAGCTAGACCACCTCTCGGACCTGATTGAAGGCTTCATCGACCAAGGCGCCAAAAAAGAGCTGATAATCCACCTCACGCTCTTGTTAAGAAACTCAAGCCTTGAAGCCCACGTCATCACCCGTACGCTTACCCCCCTCATTGAGCACATTGACATGGAGCCACCGAGGATAGGGTTTCCGTGGCAGGCTGACCACGTGGCAGATTTAAACAAACAAAGGAGAAGGAAGATCGTTAACACAGTACTCGGCTCCATACAGTTAAAACCATCAACAGGTGAAACAGAGGGCGGGGAGGCCGAGGCTGAGACCACTTTGGAGGTGTGATTGTGCAGATCCATGACGTCAAGACCATGTGCGACAGCATCCTAGACACCGTGCAGGAGTACTTCGTCGGTGATAGGCGGCTACTCGAGAAAGTGCTGGCCGCCGCGCTCGCCAACGGCCACATCCTATTCGAGGACAACCCCGGCCTCGGGAAGACCCTGTTGGCGAAGGTGTTCGCGAAGGCCACGGGGTGTGACTGGGGCAGGGTCCAGTTCACGCCGGACCTGATGCCGGCCGACATCATCGGTACGAAGATATGGCGTATGAACACGGGAGAGTTCTCCCTCGAGAAAGGCCCCGTGTTCACCCACATACTGCTGGCGGACGAGATCAACAGGTCTCCCCCGAAGGTCCAATCAGCTTTGCTGGAGTGCATGGAGGAGAGACAGGTCACCATCGAGGGAGAGACATACCCGCTCGACCGACCCTTCTTCGTCATCGCCACACAGAACCCCATAGAGCTTGAGGGCACGTACCCCCTCCCCGAGGCTCAGCTCGACCGCTTCATGTTGAAGCTATCCACCGGCTACGTGGCCTCGGAGGAGCTTGAAGCAGACATACTGAGGCGGAGGTCCAGCTGGAGGCAGGACGATCCCACCGAACTCATCAAGAGCGTGATGCATACGGAGGAGTTCAGGGCGCTTCAAGACCACGCCGAGACCGAGATCTATGTAGACGACCAGATATACCTGTACATATCGAAGATCGTGAGGGCCACCCGTGAGAGCCCCTACGTCGAGGTGGGCGCCAGCCCTAGAGGGGGGCTCAGCCTGTTCAAGGTGTCCAAGGCAAACGCCGCGTTGAACGGCAGAGACTACGTGATACCCGACGACGTGAAGATGTACGCCGTGGAAGCCTTGGCCCACCGCATGATAATGAAGCTCGAGTACGCCCTCGACGCCAGGGTCACCCCCGAGTCCATAGTGCTCTCTGTGTTGGAGAAGGTGGAGGCCCCCAAGGAAGTCGTGCGTAGGTAGAGTGCCTTGCTTACCGGTGTCCCGCTGAGGCTCAGCCTGAGCTCCTTCGGCTTCATACTGACTGGTATGGTCACCGGCAACATGATTTTGATCTATCTCGGGCTCATACCTCTCTTCTTCGTCGTAATCTCGTTGTTCATAGAGGGACCGATCGGGCTATCTGTTACACCGGTTGATGAGTCCATAAGCGTCGAGGTAGACGACGAGCTGGAAGTTTCGAGAACCGTACACGTCGGAGGTGGCTGGGGCCTGGTGACACTCGGAGAGGAGCTGCCGCCCAACTTCGAGCTTATCAGAGGCAACAACTTCCAGGTGTTCTGGAAAGGGCGTCAGCCGATGGATATCAATCTGGGTTACAGGGTGAAATGCCCCCGGAGGGGCAGCTACAGGCTTGACGAGTTGAACTGGGAGTCAAGACACCCTATGTTCATGACCCCAACGCTTTCAGGCGTCTTCCCGACGGGTCAGGAGCTCATCGTGAAACCTAAAGCGTTGAGGATCAAGAGGATACGTCAGCAGAAGATATTCACCAAGATACCCATGCCCGCTGAGTCCAGGATAAAGATCGGTGTCCCCACCACCGACTTCAAGGAGCTCAGGGACTACAACTGGGGCGACTCCTATAAACAGATAAACTGGAAGGCCACGGCGAGGAACTTCCGTGGAATCCAGCATATACCCACGGTTAACGAGTACGAGAAGGAGGGGCGGCGCCTAGTCTTCATATTCCTCGACACGTCGACGTCGCTCAGCCTAGGCACGGACCTGCGTAACAGCTTCGAGTACGCCGTCCAGGCCGTTCTCGGGCTCTCGGAGTTCTACCTCTCCAGGCAGTGTAAGCTGGGTCTGGCTCTATACAACAGCGAAGGCGGTTTAAGGGTGGGGGTCAAAACGTGGCGTCTCTCAGGTGGGCTCAGAGAACTCGATGAGGGGGACGGTCCCGTAGAGCCGTTGTCCACGGCCATCCGTAAAGGCGTGTTACTGTTCCCTGAGACCGGTAAGATACAGCAATACAGGATCCACAGGATGATGCTGGACACCGAGATGGCTTCCACGCATTACAGCCTCGACGAGGCGGTGGGGTACGTAAGGGGCCACCTCCACGGCACCAACCCCCTGTTTGTCATAGTCACCCGCGTCCATGACCGTAACTTCGACGGCCTCGTCACAGGCTTGAGGGAGCTCACGAAATACACCAGGAAGACGCGTAGGCAGAGCCCCAACATCATGGTGGTCAACGTCTCAGGCTACGGCCTGGCTGTGAGAAGCAGGGGCGACGAGACCGCAGCCCAGCTACTGGAGTATCAGGAGAACGCCTATCTGAACAAGCTCAGGGGCTTGGGCTTGATGGCTTTGAACTGGCACCCCATGCGTCAATCTATAACCGAGGTGCTCCTCGCTCAGGTGGGGAAGAGATGAACAGAGACGGAGCGTTGATCAGGGCGTACGAGGTCCTTGTCACCGTCGGGAGCAGCTACCTCGCGATCAGCTCCTTCTTCGCTTCTTCCCTCTACGAATCCTTGAGCCAGTTGATAAACAGGGTATTGGCGGTGTATGACATTCTGACCATATCCACCGCGGACGTCACCAAGATAGTGCCGCTGCTGGTAAGCGCCATAGTGTTCCTTGTGGTAATCTACGATTACGCCATCGGTAAACCCGAGAACATGATCGATATATACGAGATAAACCTCGTGCTCATCTCCCCAGAGGTGCTGAGCTTCTCAAAACTAAACTGGATGAATCTGATAGAAAAGCCTCAGATACTGGAACCCAATCGGGGACAAGCCACGGTGTATCTAACGGGGGTCTTAATACTGGTAGGGTACATCTCCCTGTTCTTCACGTCGAGATTCAAAGAGACCAGTCGGGAACTTGAGGAGAGGGGAGCCAACCCTGGCAGGGTCCAGGAGGTTTTCGTGAAGCAGAGCATACTGACGATTAGTATGGTGTTAGCCTCGGCCCTGCTCAGCGCAATGGTCTATGTTTCAATACCGTTTATACAAAGTCTGCTGGCTCCCATGGTCTCGGGGGTATCCCATAGCTACCTTTTACTTGGTGGGCTAAGCGTTATAATCCTGGTTTCTACCTTATTCGTATTCTACAACGAACATAGACCCATGAGCTAAACTAACAGAGAACCATCTAAGGCTAAACTGGACTTTTCGGTATCTAAGCCGTGAACACCGATCAGATCCTGTTTAACTTTTTGGTATAGCTCACCCTTACGTCCTGCTGTCTTAGAGCCTTCTGGAAATTCATCAACCGATTCAGCGTGTCTTTAGATTCTTTGACCTGTGCTTTATTCGATCTGTTTTGTTCGGAGGTTATTATGTCCGAGGCTACGCCGTAGTAGTCGTTACCCTTGATGTCCTGGCTCACTATGTCGATGAGCTCTACGTCGCCTGATTTTACGATCACTGATCTGTGTCTTTTATCCATGGCTGCATTGAGGTCGCTTTCAAACGCATTTAAGAGTCGTGGAACGTGAATATCTATTCCGTGTCTGAACCCCGGCTCCATTTTTTCACTATTATATATGGATATTTAGATAAAAAAAAAGGGTGAAATCTACTTGTTTTTACCTGAAAATAGGGTTTTTATTTAAATTAGAGGCTACGAGTTGAGGATGTTGAGGGACTCGGCGAGGGTCTCCTTCATCTTCGCTACAGTCTCAGCCGATGTATCCTCTATCTTATCCAGTTCGGCGTAGTCGGTGTCAGCCATCTTCTCAAGCTCGACGATCTCTTCCTCAGGCACGAGTTTCCTGAGGTTCCCCACGTAGAGGATGCCACCCTTGCGGTTCTTTATCTCCTCCTCGAGGTGCTCGATGTCCCACTTGTAGGCGGGGGCTTTGACCTTGTACTCCTCGTCGTCGGCGTCACCGATGTTTCGCCTGATCTCAAGCAGCTCAAAGTCCTTGCGCGCGTTTACCAGCGCCTCCTCCATCCTCTCGATGTCCGCCTTGAACCTTCTAACAGAGTCGTCCCTGCGACTCACCCAGATCCGTCCTTGCTCGACGTAGCTGTCGAAGAGCTTCTTGAAGGTCTCCTCCTTGACTTGGCCGTCTCTTAGCAGACGCACGAGCCTGATCTTCAGGGTGATGTTCTTCGCCAGGTTCTCCATTACCTCCTTGGTTAGGGGGTCGGGCGCGAATTCAAGCCTTATAGCTTCCATCAATTCCGGTTCCTCTTCCATGAAATCTACGGTCTTTTCAGGTTCCTCTGGTTCCATAATAACCTTCTCTTCGGCTTCAGGCGGAGGAGCCTCTTCCTCTGGTTCCTCTATAACTGGCTCCTCCACTTGGGGCTCTTCGACGGCCTCTTCCTCTATCTCTAGTTCCTCTATGACAGGCTCCTCCACCGGAGGCTCTTCGATGGCGTCTTCTGGCCCTGACTCAATTTCTGGTTCTTCCTCTTCCACGTGGATCTCTGCCTCGGTCTCCATTTCCAGCAATGGCTCGGCTTCTGGCTCCTCAACTATTTCTACGACTTGGATCTCCGGCTCCAACTGCTCAGGCGGAGCCTCTTCCACTACTTCCTCTACCTTTATCGTTGTTTCGATTTCTTCCGGCACCATTTCTGGTTCGGGTTCAGGCTCAAGCTCAGGCTCTGGCTCCGGTTCCTGTATAGGCTCGGGTTCAATGACCTCAGGCTGTGCCTCGGCCTCTTCCTCTAATGTGAACGTCTCCTCTGGTTGTTCAATCTCGACACTCATGTCGACCTCCGTCTCCTCAGGGGCTACGACTTCGAGTGCCTCGGGCTCTATTTCGGGTTGAACCTCGGCCTTCTCCTCCTGCTCTATCTTGTATAGGGGGTACCCACAGTTGAGGCAGTACAGCGTCTTGGGTACGTCCTCGTTACAGTTTGGGCAGTGAACGACTTCGGATGAAAGGTCTCCGTACATGATGCTACAACCCTTGCGTTACGCTCAACATATGAGGGTAAATAACATATAATTAAATACATACCACTCAAACAACCGGAAAAACCATTGGATACACATCTAACGGACAAACTTGGTAAATAAATCCCACTAGAAGATGATAATTTGATACGAAACAGCATACCAAACTAACATAACTATAATAACGTCGTCTAAGAAACTAGACAAAGATAAAATAGCCATCACCGTTATTGAAGAGGAACAGGCAGGGATAACACTCTGGACCGTGAGCTCTCGAAGATTCTGAAGAGATCTGCTAGGGGCAGCCTAATACTGGTCATGGGGCAGGTCACTTCGACCCTCATAGTCGCCTTGGGGATGATCTACGTATCAAGGGTCTTGGGAGACACGACCTTTGGTGTAGTCTCCATAGCTCAGGCCCCCATAGGTGTGGCTTATCTCCTGATAAACGTCGGCACGGATCAGGCCCTCATAAAGTACCTCTCACAGTTCCGGTATGAGAAGAAGCGCGAGAACCTCCGCCTCCTCATAGAGTCGGGGGTAATCATAAGCGTCGCCTTTGGCTTCTTCTATTCATTAGTAACGTATCTCTCTGCGGGCTTCATTGCGAACCAGGTCTTTCATGAGCCGGCGATAGAGGTGCTAATCAAGGTTTTCTCCATCGCGATCCTCGGCCAATCGCTCATTACCACGTCTTGGGCGGTTATTATAGGCTATGAACGAATGTCCCTGAAGAGCTACCACTCAATATTCTACTCTATCCTGAAGAGCCTGACGGGGCCAGTCCTCGTCTACATGGGTTACGGGCCGGTGGGAGCCGCTCTAGGTGAAGCAGGCCCTATGATGTTCGCCGGGGTTCTTGGACTGGTGTTTATCTATGTGCTTTGGAAGTCGACTAAGAAATCGGAGTCAACCCTTTCCCATGTGCAGGGCATGAAAATGTTGATGGCGTATGGTTATCCCTTATTCTTCTCTAACCTAGTAGCCGGGATCAGACCCTACGTAAATACGTATCTACTCTCCCAGTATGTAACCAAAAACCTCATCGGCAACTACAGCGTCGCGACCAGGTTCTCAGCGCTCCTGGGCTTCGTCGTCACCCCGATCTCCCAGACTATGCTGCCTCTTTTCTCCAAGTTCGAGAACAAGCAGGAAGACCTTGAGTACGTCTACAAGGCGTCCATAAAGTACACTTCATTCATAGTGTACCCCATGGTGGCGGCGATAATCGCCATGTCGCCCCAGATCATCGAGATACTTTACGGGGGCGCTTATCCTCAGGCTCCGCTCTACATGAAGCTCTATCTCGCATTGTTCTTCTTCACCGGCCTAGGCTCATTGAGCAACCTGAGGCTGCTTAACAGCCAGCACATGACCAAGACCACCCTTAACATAAACTTTCTCCAGAACCTCGTCACTCTTCCGCTCAACATAGTCCTTGTTCCGCGGTACGGGGTGATCGGGCTTCTGGTCTCGGAGCTACTCGCCCCCAGGGTTGGGACGCTGTACTCGCTTTGGGCGATAAAGAAGAAGTTCGGATTCTCCCCTGATTATCAGGCCTCTGTTAAGACGTTTATTCCCTCTTTCATTGGGTTCGTGGTGGCCGCCTACTCGTTAACGTTTGTATCATGGAATCCTTGGCTGGAGCTATTCTCGGGCGGGCTTCTCGTATTAATCATCTATCTCGTAGGGGTTGTCGTGCTCGGGTCTTTATCGAAGAGAGACGTCCACGACATAAGGATAATCACCGAGTCCATAGGCCCCATATCGGGTCTCGTGAGGCCTTTACTTGAGATACTCGAAAGATACACTTCCAATTGAATTCGTGGACTGTGACATACGCATGAATCCCCTTATCTGGCAAAGTTCAAATTCTGGGCTTCAATGCCCTAAGGGATTGAGAGGAAGCCCTGTAGACTAGGGGGAGGGGCGAGTCTTGACAAGGTCCGGGGTGGTATTGGCTGGGGGGTTATCCAAGAGGCTTGGCGTGGACAAAGGTCTTCGCCTGCTAGCTGGTAAGCCTCTGGTCAACCACATCGTTGAAAATATCCGTGACCATGTCGACGAAGTCATCGTGGTCGTTGCCTCGGAAGAGCAGAAGGAAAACTATCAGCGTGCCGTGGAAGGCGCGCTCATCGTTACGGACGTGTACCCTGATGGCTCGCCTCTCGTCGGTCTCATGACTGGGCTATCATTCTGTAAGTACCCGTACGCGTTCGCCGTCGCATGCGACATGCCGTTCGTCTGCGGCGAGGCGGTGGAGATGCTGTTCGCCGAGGCTGAGGGCCGCGAAGGCGCTGTATTCGAGAAACCAAACGGCTGGATTGAGCCCCTCGCGGCGGTCTATCACGTTGAAACCGGGTTCAGGGAGGCCGAGCGTCTGTATAGAGAAGGAGATCTGCGGGTCCGGATGATATTCCTCAGCCTCGGCGATGTGGCGTTGATCCCAGTGGAGAGGCTGATAGCTGTTGATCCGGAGTTGCGTACGTTCTTCGACACCGACTCCGAGGAGAGTTTCGGGGTGGCCGAGTGGATAATCAAGGAGAAGACCGAGAAATAGTTGATATAGTGCTGAAATTCTTGGTTAATGTTAATTGTTGTAGCTCGTTATTTCCTCATCCAATGGACGTGACGAGTAATGGGATATCCGGTTCAATCATATAAGCAGCCGGTCTCTTAGTTTTTCTGCGGCTTCCCGGTCTTTCACGCTTTCGATGACGGTGACGCCTGAGGCTAGTACGCTGCCTTTTACCTTTTCATGCTTGAAGCTTGTCCCCAGTCTACCCTCGGCGGTGATCGTGTAGCCGAGATCATCCAGTCTAGCATTGATTTCCACCAGGTCGATGTCCATTTCGTACTCGGGCGAGAATATCCACACCCTTCTCCCCTCCCGTCCACAGATTTCCTCTACGTGGGTCTCGCCGGGATCGGCCTCCACCGGCCCCAGGTGTCCGCTGCACACCCGGCAGTTCTCGGCCCTGGCTATCTGCACCTTCTCTATGGACAGCTCCTTCAGGTCCGCGAAGAGCAGCTTGTTGGCAAGGACGGGAGGCTCTCCGAGTAACAGCCTTATGGTCTCGCTTACCTGCACGCTCGCGATGAGACTTATGATCGATGGGTGCACGCCTTGGACGGCGCAGCTGGGGAGGTAAGCGTCGTCTATGCCGCCTTGGAAGCATTCCAAGCACGCGGTCTCGCCCGGAATTATGGTTGACGCGGTGCCTACCTGCATGATCACAGCGCCGTGAACGAACGGTATCCCCTTTCTCTGGCACGCCCTGTTGACCGCGTACCGGGCGGCCATGGAGTCCAGGCCGTCCACTACTATGTTCGATCCCTCGATCAGCCTTTCGGCGTTGCCTTTGGTCATGGAGAGGGGTACGGGCTCCACCTCGATGAAGGGGTTTATACTGTGCAGCCTATCCTGTGCGGCCTCTACCTTGGGTAGGCCGAGCTGGTGCATGCCATAGAGGTGCTGCCTCTGCAGGTTTGAGGCCTCTACCACGTCCCTGTCGATGACCCTGAGGGTGCCTACGCCCATGGACGCCAGCTGCGTGAGTATGGGGCTGCCGAGGCCCCCGGCGCCCACGACACAGACTTTCGCCTTCTTGAGTTTTCTCTGGCCTTCTAGGCCGAACTCCCTGAGGACTATCTGCCGTGAGTAGTAGTCCAGCTCTTGTTCCGTGAATCCTTTAGGCATTGGGTAGGGCATGGTTACTCCATCCGCTGTACGTAAATTAAACTCTGGCCTTTCTTCGCGTGTCTTTTATCGCTTGGCATCCACGTGTAGGTGGGTCTGGATGTCTGTAAGGAAGGTTGAGGTGACTCGGGTCAGGGGCGACGGCTCGGAGGAGACCCTGGAGGACTCGGTGGCGTCCGACGTAGCAGTATGTATTTTCGTGGACGGTGAGTTCTACCGGACTCTCGTGGCTTCGCCCGGTATGTTGGAGGAGCTGGTTACGGGGCACCTCTTCACTGAGGGAGTCGTCTCGTCGCGTGCTGATGTCGCTGATCTCAGAGTCCAAGAGGGTAGGGTTGACGTGTCTCTCATACGCCCTGTTGACATCTCAGATGTCATGGCTGGGAAAAATAAGCTCATCACCACCGCCTGCGCGGCCTCCCATGGTATCAGATCCGGGTCCATCGGAAGGGTTCGTCGCGTTGAGGACTTGGATGTGGGTCTGATCCACGGCGTGGTGGCTGAGCTTAACAGGCGTAGCACGGTTTTCAAGGAGACGGGTGGCACCCACAGCGCTCTGGTTTATCTTGTGGACGTCGGGGTGGTGGCGTTCGCCGAGGACGTTGGCAGGCACAACGCCCTCGATAAGGTGATCGGGCGGTGTCTGCTTGAT
>Ga0272441_10002645_pt1 | contig 35849 bp, 33 predicted proteins | sample SSMProp6N_FD_193582 | JGI IMG/M metagenome (GOLD analysis project Ga0272441, IMG submission 193582) | Marine sediment archaeal communities from Little Sippewissett salt marsh, Falmouth, MA, United States - SSM-Prop-6N | ecosystem: Environmental > Aquatic > Marine > Wetlands > Sediment ...
GTGGAGAAAGATGTTCTGCAGGTCTTCCTTCTGCGCCTTCGCCCGCAGCCGGTCGAGGGCGTCCGCATCGAGATCGATGCCGTACACCCGTCCGGACGGCCCGACGATCTTCGCCGCCGGGATGGTAAAGAAGCCATCCCCGCACCCGATATCGACGAACGTCTGATCGGGAGCAAGGCCGATGCCGACCAGGATAGACTCCGGGTTCTGCCACGTCCGCCGCACTCTCTGATCATGGTAATGATGCCTCTCACGGGTCATTGCACCAGCGCTCCATAGCGTCTCACCAGTATCCGTCTCCCGTATTGAATGGTTGCACCGCCGGATGCCCCGGGCGCCGGCGCAAGGCTATATAACTAGGCGGGATGTATCACCCCATCAACCAAAAGGAGCAGCCGGGATCGAAGAATCGGTGCCGGATGCACGGGTAGTCTCCGGACCCTGCAGAGGAAGAAGCATGAAGAGGCACGAAATATATCTCCTAGCGCTGGTTCTTCTGGCGGCCTGCGTTCCCGGCATTGCTGCCGCCGATGAGCCCACGGTGATCGTCTCCAACTATACGGTAACTCCGGACGTGCTGCAGCCGGGGGATCTCGGGACCATCACCGTTACCCTGACCAGCACCGCAACGGCTGCGAGCCGTACCGAGACGAGTGTCGGGACAGGCCCCGGGCAGACGCAGGAGACCACGACGACGAATACCCAGATCAACGCGTTCGTCGAAGACGTCACCCTGCAGGGCAACGGGGTTGACGTGCTGACCGGGAGCTTCAAAAGCGTAGGGGAGATAGGGCCGGGACAGTCCGTTCCGCTTACGTTCTCGTTCCGGGCGCCCACCGGGGAGGCAATTTACTTTCCTGAAGTCTGGGTTCGGGTCCGCGGAGCAACGGCCGTAAAGTATCCCATACCGGTGAACGTGAATTCACAATATGCGCTTATTAAAAAACCAGCTATCCGGGTCGAGCGGAGCGTCCCGGAGAGCGTCGTCCCCGGAGACCCCTTCAATCTCACGCTGGGGCTCTTCAACGACGGAGAAGCGGCCGCAAACGACATAACCGTCAACGTCAACGCGAGCACCCAATCGATAACCGCGGCCACACCGCAGACCTATTATTTCCAGGAAATCGCTCCGGGAGAGCAGAAGGCGCTCAATATGCGGTTTCTGACCGATACCGAGACGCCGCTCGGCCTGCAGCCGATTCTGATCACCGTCACCTACCTGAATGCCGACGGGAGCGTTTTCCGTGAAGCCTCAACGGCGGGCGTGCCCATTCAGGGCAGGGCGGATCTCGGCATCGCCTCGGTCAGCACCGATCCGACCCTGATAACGGTAGGTGACCAGATCAGCCTGATCATCAGAATCGAAAACTCCGGCACCGGGGACGCGAACTCTGCCCGGGCGACCATCGACGGCCTCCCTCTGCCGGGAGGAAAAGAAGCGTTCATGGGCACCATCGAACCTAAAAACGACGCTCCCGCAGTCTTCACGCTCACAGCCGACGAGGCGGGTACATTTAACTATACTCTGACAATCACGTTTACCGACGACTTCGGGACGCACACGACACAGGAGACATTGCAGATGACCGTCGCCAGGTCGAACAATACCATTCTCCTGGTTACCATTCTGGTGATTGTGCTCATCGCGGCGGCGGTCGCCTTCTGGTGGTGGCGGAGACGGCAGCAGGAAGAGGAGATCGTGTAGGAACCTGATATGCTGGAGAATCTCAAAGTCGCATCCTTCCTGGCCTTCAAACAGATACAGCGGGGGAGCAAGGGCACCCTGATCCTCACCATCATGATCATCGCCCTTGTCTTCGTCAACCTGGTCTTCCTCCCCTCGATCATCTCAGGTGTCGTCGAGACCTTCAACTCCCAGTCTATCAACTTCAACTACGGCAACCTGGTCATCGAACCCCGGGAAGGAGATCAGTACATCAGCGACGTCGACGCACTCCAGAAGAAAGTCGAGCAAATTCCCGGCATCGTCGGTACCTCACCACGCGTATCCACCGGAGTTACGTTCTTCTACAAAGGGAGGAATGCCCGGAGCACCCTTTACGGCATCAATCCGCAGGACGAGCGATCGGTGACGACAATCAACGAGCGTATGGTTCAGGGAGAGTTTCTCAGCCGGGGTGATACCGACAAGATCATCATGGGGAAGACTCTCGCCGGGACCGAAGGAGAGGAGGGAGGCGGTCTTCCGACGCTGCAGGGAGTCCAGGTCGGCGACTCGGTCGAGGTCGCGTTCCCGAACGGGGAGAGGCGGACGTTTCAGGTGAAGGGAATCTATGAGACCCAGTCCATCAGCGTCGATACCTCCGCATTCACGACCACCGACGCGGTGGCGCAGGTTCTGGGACTCGAGGATCAGGCTTCGCAGATCCTGGTGAAGACCGCCGTAAACGGGCAGGAGGAGATGTTCCGGATACGACTGCTTTCTTACGGCGTCCAGCAGCAGGTCTTTACGTACGAGCAGAAGGCAGCAGGTTTCGTCAACCAGGCCATCCAGAGCTTTGAGATCATCAACGCCATCTCCACGCTGGTCAGCCTGATCATCGCCATCGTCGTGATCTTCATCGTCATCTTCATCAACACCGTGAACAAACGCCGCCAGATTGGGATCTTAAAGGCGATCGGGATCGACAAGCAGATTATCATCAACTCCTACGTTCTGCAGGTGCTCTTCATCGCCACGCTGGGTGCGCTTGCCGGGATCGTCCTGACCGCCGGCGTGATCTATTATCTCACGGTCAACCCGCTCGTCTTCCCGGGAGGCCCGGTCTTCCCGGTGGTCGAACCGGCCACGGTCGTACGGAGTATCGCAAGCCTCTTCGCCGTCTCGGTCATCGCCGGGTATATCCCGGCATGGAAGACCGCCCACGAAGAGATACTGGACGCGATTCAGAGGTGAAAGCATGATCGTCGCAGAAGAGATCACCCGGGTCTACAGGATGGGGAAGGTCGAGGTGCGGGCACTCAAAGGCGTCTCGTTTACCATCGCGGACGGGGAGTTTGTCGGGATAACCGGGGCGAGCGGGAGCGGGAAATCGACTCTGCTGCATATCCTCGGACTGCTGGATCGGCCGACGTCCGGGAGGGTTCTCATCGGCGACCGGGACGTCCAAAGGCTTTCGGACCGTCAGCAGACGCTCTTCCGCCTGAACCGGCTCGGTTACGTCTTCCAGGACTACGCCCTGATCCCGGAGCTGACCGCCATCGAGAACGTCATCGTCACCTCGCTCGCACGGGGTGTTTCGGAGAAGGAGTATCTCAAACGGGGTGCGGAAGTCCTCCGAGAGGTCGGCCTCGGCGACCGGATCAATCACCGCCAGAGCGAACTCTCCGGCGGCGAGCAGCAGCGGGTTGCGATCGCCCGGGCTATCGTGCATAAACCCAGCATTCTGCTCGCCGACGAGCCCTGCGCCAATCTCGATTCGGAGACCTCAAAGAACATCCTCGATCTCTTCAAGCAGCTGAACGAAGACCTGAACCAGTCGATTGTGATGGTCTCACACGAGAAGTGGCACGAGCGCTACTTCTGCAGGATCATCGACCTCAAAGACGGACTCATCAACAGTATGCGGGAGTGCAACGTCAACCGGTGATTAGATCCCTGGCAGATCGACGGTTTCCACCCACTCTCATCGCTTCTCTCCCGGATTGATCTCGTCGCGGATCCTGTGCAGGATGTCGTATGTTGCGTATCGCAGCTCCCGATCGACGTCTTCCCAGGTGATCTGCTCCTTCTCCTGCCGCGTCGGCTCCCGCTTCTGCCGGCAGGCAGTAACCGCCGACTAATGTTCAATGGGAGCGCTCAACCTCCACGATGCGGGGAGATTTCATAGCCTAGTGTTCTATACTATGGGGGAGTAGGAGATTAGCGGCTTTGAGAGGACGCCCTGAAAAAAGCACCTCTGAGGATTCCATATCAGGCCATATCATGATGCGGTGAGGGTAAATCATCCTCGATGTTTTTGACTCTCTCAAATCTCCAGTATAAACACAGCAAAATAATGATTTTTGGATTTAAACGTTATTTAATCGATTCTGGTAGGGTCTACACACAGAATCTATTGACCTCATTGCTGACCTTGGTAAGGACGAGGTCGCGAGTTCAAATCTCGCCTGAGGCTTCAAGACCGGATTTTCAGACCCTTCGGCTTCCTTTTTATTAAACCGGACCATTATGGCCTTATTACTCCACCGGGGGAGAGCCCCCGCCCGCCACGACCGGATTTTTCACCGCACCACGTCAGAGCAGGCCGAAAGCTCGATCACCTGCGCCCGGGCAGAAGCCCGGCTCGCCCTGCATCTCCTCTGAAGACCCCCCACAACAATGATATAATGGTGACACCATTGCACCCGTGCGGAGCTGAAGGAAGATGGTCACGAAACTGCCTATCGAACAATACAGGAGCCGGTTCGACGCCTCTCTCCTGGATTGCAGGAGCACCCGGGAATTGAAACCGTTGGAAGAGATCGTCGGACAGAAGCGGGCACTCTCGGCCCTCACCTTCGGGCTGAACATCGAGGAGAAAGGGTTCAATATCTACGCATCCGGCGTTTACGGGACGGGGAGAAAATCCGCGGTGAAAAAATTCCTCGATGAGCTGGCGAAGACCAAACCCCCGGGGAATGACTGGATTTACGTCAACAACTTCGACAATCCCTATGAGCCGAACGCGATCCGGCTTCCTCCGGGAATGGGAAAAGAGTTCAGGGACGATATGGCCACGTTCATCGCGGAGGCAAAGCTGTTCATCCCCAAGGTCTTCGAGAGCGAGGATTACGTGAACCGCCGTGATGCCGCTGTCCGCGTGATCGAGGAGGATAAAGCCCGGTTGCTTTCCCATATCGATGAGGTGGCCAGGGAGAAGGGCTTCCTCATCCAGCCCGCCCCCCAGGGTCTGCTCACCATTCCACTGAAAGAGGACGGTAACCCTTACCAGCAGCAGGAGTTCGTCGCCCTCCCCCCCGGGGTCCAGGCACAGTACCAGAAACGGAAAGAGGAGCTCATGGTCGAGCTCAGGGATACCTTCCGGCAGCTCCGGGATCTCGACCAGAAGGGCGGTGAGACCATCGGGCAGCTGAACCGCGAGGTTGCCCTCACCGCGATCGGTCACCGGGTCGCAGCACTCAAGGACAAGTACGAGAAGATCGATGAGATCCTCGCGTTCATCGAGGCAGTCCAGAAGGATATCGTCGAGAACCTCCCCCGGTTCATGCCCGAGCCTCCCCAGCAGCAGCTGCCGCCCCAATTCCAGAACCCGCTGATCCGGGAGCTTGCCTTCCGCAAGTACGAGGTCAACGTCATCGTGGACAATTCCGGCAATGACGGCGCTCCGGTGATCTATGAACAGAACCCTTCCTACCAGAACCTCTTTGGCAAGATCGAGAAAGAGGTCCAGTACGGGGTGGTGACCACCGATTTCACCATGATGCGGCCGGGCTCAATCCACAAGGCGAACGGCGGGTTTCTGGTGATGATGGTTGAAGATCTCTTCAGGAACCCCTTCTCATGGGATGGCCTCAAGACGGCACTCAAGACGGGCGAAGTGGTCGTCGAGGAACCCGGCGAGCGGATGGGATTCATCTCCACCAGGGGGATCAAGCCGGAGCCGATCCCGCTCTCGCTCAAAGTCATTATCATCGGCACCCCGCAGATCAACCAGATCCTCTATACCCAGGACCCGGACTTCTCCGAGCTCTTCAAGGTCAAGGCCGATTTCGATACCACCATGGACCGCACGGGGGAGAATGTCCGGAACTATGCATCCTTCATCTGCGGCCTCTGCGAGGAATATCACCTCCACCACCTGGACAGCTCCGCAGTCGCCAGGGTGATCGAGCACGGTTCACGCCTAGCAGAAGACCAGAGCAAGCTCACCACCCGCTTCTCCCACGTGGCCGATATCATCCGGGAAGCCAGCTACTATGCCGCACAGGAAAACTCGGAGTACACGACGGACCGGCATATCGTGAAGGCGATAGAAGAGAAGATCTACCGTTCAAACCTGATCCAGGAGAAAATTCAGGAGTACATCACCAGGGGAATCTTCCTGATCGAGACCGAGGGTGAGAAGATCGGCCAGGTGAACGGGCTCTCGGTGATCGGGCTCGGGGATATCGAGTTCGGACGACCCTCCCGGGTGACCGCCAGTGTCGCCACCGGCAGGGGCGGGATCATGGATATCGAGCGGGAGGCGGCCATGGGCGGGCCGACCCACACCAAGGGAGTGCTCATCCTCTCCGGGTACCTGAATGCCCGGTACGCCCAGGACAAGCCCCTCTCTCTCTCCGCCCGGCTGGTCTTCGAACAGAGTTACGAAGGCGTCGATGGGGACAGTGCCTCGAGCACCGAGCTCTACGCCATTCTTTCCGCGCTCTCCGGGCTCCCGATCAACCAGGCCCTCGCCGTCACCGGGTCGGTGAACCAGAAGGGCGAGGTCCAGGCCATCGGCGGGGTCAACGAGAAGCTTGAAGGATTCTTCGAGGTCTGCAAGGCGAAAGGGCTGACCGGGAAGCAGGGGGCCATGATCCCGGCAAGCAATGTCCAGAACCTGATGCTCAAGGACGAGATCCTCGAGGCGGCGAAGACGGGGAAGTTCGCCATTTATCCGGTCAGCACCATCGATGAGGGGATCGAGGTGCTCACCGGGGTGAAGGCCGGTGAGCGTCGGCCGGACGGCACCTTCGAAGAGGGGACGGTCAACTATCTGGTGGACAAACGACTGAAAGAGATGGCAGAGACCATGAAGGAGTACCGGTCCGGGGCCTGGTGACCGATTTTCCCTCTTTTTGTATCATCATGGCAGGATCCGGCTTCGGCAGCCGAAAAATGGTGTATTGGCTCCGAAGGTCATCCGGACGGTTGGGGCCGGATTTCAGGCCCGTATCCATTCCCCGGCGTCAGCTGACCGCTCCTTTTTGAAAAACCGGAGCTCGGTCCGGGTCAGTGTGGTGAAGGCCCGGAAAAGCAGGTTCATCCATTCGTCCCAGCTCTCATCGATGACCGTTGCCATCTTCTCGACCGCCGAGAACTTCAGCCCGAGAAGGAAATCCTCCCACGCCCCTCCGACCGTCCAGCCCTCGAAGTCCTCCATGACCCATACGACCCTGATCTTCGGATACTCATTCATGGCCTTCTCCATCTCCGGAACAAGGAGGTTGCGGTAGTCGGCTTCGGTCAGCTTCCCCCGGATCCGGAATCCAAGAATATTTCCTGAGCCCTCTGGCATTATTTCAATCATTACAGCACCATCCCAGGAGAGGGGAATCGGAAGCAGGCATGATAAACGTTCTCCCGTGAAGGATTGACCGGCGGCCCGGGGGAAAATACCGAAAAAAGAGGGCCGTTCCCCCGGGATTGTCTCTTCTCCGGGCAGGAGACGATTCCCGGCGTGAAAATCGGTCAGGGATGGCCTATTCGGAACCACCAGTTCCTGTCCTGATCTGCTGTTCATACACAAGAAATCCGATGGCGAGCCATATCACGCCAAAGACCATGGCGTATCAGCTTAAAAATGTATCAGAACGATCGAAATCCCGTCCCCGCTAGAGGAAAAAGAACGCGATCACCACGAGTGCGAACAGCACGAGGCCCGCGACGAGCAGCCACCACAGCAAACGCCGCTCCCCCGGCGATGCCTCACGCCCCTTTTCTTTCGCCGCAGACGAAAACGCCGCACCGAGCGCCGTCCCCATCCCGGCCCCGATGGCGATGCCGACCGCGAGGCGGCCCATCGCAACACCGATGGCAATGCCGGCAGCGATGCCGATGATGAACCCCAGGATCCAGCCCTGGGTGCTTGTGATGGGAGTTCGGGTCATGTCAGAATGGTTGTTGGTTGTCTTTGGGGAAGAATAGTACGGTTTTCCCCGACCAACGTCTCGAAAGAAGAAAACAGTCTCCCATGCAACCATTATCTCATACACAACGCCTGGACCGTCTTTTTTCCCCTGCAAGAGCCGGGAGCTTTGTCTCTCAGTAACTCCCATCACGCTCCAATGCCCACAACAACGCTTTGCAGGACAGATATCGGATTTCATGTCCCACAAACCCTATTATGGGTCATGGATGTCTCACAACCGCCCTTCCCCGGAAATGGCGATCAGGCGGAAGAAGACGAAACCTCGCAGGATTCTTCCGCTCCGCCTCAACAAAATCCGGAATCTCCCTCCCCCATCCGAAACCATCATCACCCTCCATGCGTGATATCATCACTATCCATGAGCGATGCGGATCCGGATCCGGTGCCGGTGATTGAGGCGGAGGGGCTGATCAAGCGGTATGGCGAGTTTGCCGCAGTGAAGGGGGTCAGTTTCAGGATATCCGCCGGGGACATGTTCGGGTTCCTTGGCCCGAACGGGGCCGGGAAGACCACCATCATGCGGATCATCCAGTGCATCTCGCCGCGGTCGGAGGGGGAGGTGAGCGTGTTCGGTATGGATCCGGAGGAGCAGCCGCGCCGGATCAAGGAGCAGCTCGGCGTGGTGCCGCAGGAGACCAATCTCGATACCGAATTCACCTGCTTTGAAAACCTGCTCGTGTACTCGAGGTACTTCGGGATTCCCGGCAGGGTGGCGAAGGAGCGTATCGAGCGCCTGCTCGATTTCGTGCAGCTGCAGGAGAAGCGAGACGTGAAGATCGAGCAGCTCTCGGGGGGGATGAAACGCAGATTGCTGCTCGCCCGCGCCCTTGTCAATGAGCCAAAACTCCTGATCCTCGACGAGCCCACCATCGGCCTCGACCCCCAGGGTCGGCACCTCATCTGGGAAAAACTCAAGCAGCTGCAGGCGGAAGGAAACACCATCGTGCTCACCACGCACTACCTCGAGGAGGCGGAGAGGCTTTGCAACCGCCTGGTGATCATCGACAACGGGAAGATCCTCGTGGAAGGGTCGCCGGACGACCTGATCGCAAACTTTGTTGGAAGCGACATCGTGGAGGCCGAGAACCATGCGGGCGTGATCGCCTGCCTCGACGACCTGGATGTCCATTACGAGGTCGTGGGGGACATGGTGCAGGTCTTCACCGACGAGCCGCGCGCGGTCGCCCGCCACCTCTTCGAGACCTGCAACCCCGGGAGGGTGTTCGCCCGGCGGGCAACCCTCGAGGACGTGTTCCTGAAACTGACCGGGAGGAACCTGCGGGAGTAATCGTGATGGGATCATCGTTCTTTTCCCCGAGCGTCACGCGATCGGCGTGGAAGGTCTGGCGAAGGAACTGGGAAGTGTTCTTCAAGACCTACCGGGTCAATTTCCTCCCGCCATTTTTCGAGCCGATCCTCTACCTTCTGGCCATCGGGTTCGGGCTGGGCCGCTTCGTGGGGGAGATCGACGGGGTGCCGTACGTGGAATTCATCGCCCCGGCGCTGGTGGCCATCTCCATCATGAACTCGTCATTTTTTGAGTGCACCTACGGGTCCTTCGTGCGCATGTACTACATGAAGACGTTCGACGCCATGGTGGCCACGCCCCTGAGCATCGAGGATGTCATCGCCGGAGAGCTCCTCTGGGGGGCCACGAGGAGTTTCCTCTACGCCACGATCATGCTCGTTGTCTTCACCGTCTTCGGGATCATCGACCTTCCCCTCTCGCTGCTCATCATCCCCTTCTCGTTTGCCGGAGGGCTGCTCTTTGCCGGCATCGGCATGTGCTTTACAGCCATCACCCCGGGAATCAACGAGCTCAACTACCCCTCGTTTCTCTTCATCACCCCGATGTTTTTGTTCAGCGGCACATTTTTTCCCCTCTCCGTGCTGCCGGAACCCCTCCAGATCGTCGCCCTCGCCATATTCCCGCTCACCCACCTGGTGAACGTCACCCGTTCGCTCACGCTCTCCCAGATCAATCCGCTGTTTTTCTTGAGCCTGGCGTGGATTTTTATCTTCGGGGGACTGTTTTTCCTGATCTCTATCCACCTGATGAAACGGCGGCTGATCGTCTGACCGGGGGAGGGCGGTGGTGTCTGCGGGATATGCCGTCCGGGGAACAGGGATGGGAGTCTTCAGGGGGCTGGCTGCCTTCCCTGCCGGGAGAGCGCTGCAAGGTAGCGATTTCTGCGGATCACGTAGGGTTCGCGGTCCGCCCCGTAGGGGATGTATTCTGCAACCTGCCACCCGTCCCGAACCAATTGCTGCTTGGTCTTGTCAGCGAGCCCCATGAGAAAGCCGAACTCCACGTAGTCCCTGAGATCGGGCAGGGTTCGGGTGATCCAGGAAACGAGGTCGGGATCGTGCGTCCCTATGCCAAACGGCACCTTCTTTTCGATGCACTCCCTGCAGAGCGCCTGGAAGTGGCGCTGAATGGCAAAGAAGTCGTCCGTGTCCCCCAGGTAGGCGCCCTTGACGATCCGCACGCGAAGCCCGGCTGCGGTCGCCTCTTCAAGATCCCCCGGCGTCCGGTCGAGGTATGCCTGCAGGGCGACCGAAGAAGCGGATGCCCGCATGCCACAGTCGCGCGCCGCAGAGAGCGTGAATTCAACGAGATTTCGCCCCTCCATGTCAACCTCGACCATGATGCCGGGCGATGCGGCCTCTTCGCAGATCTGCACCATGAGGTCCCGGCACAGTGATGGGTTTTCAAGCGCCCCGAGTGCGGTGAGTTTCACCGAGATCGAGGCGTCGAGACCGTGTGGGGCGATCGCGTGCAGGCATTCACGGGATGCGTCGAGCGACTGCGCTGCCCCTGCGGGCGATCTGACATTTTCCCTCAGGGCATGGAGAATGCACCGGATCCCCTGCCCGTTGCGCACCCGGCACCGGGAGATCGCGGCATCGAGATCGGGCAGGGTCCAGCGCAGATCATCATGGTCCATCATGACCCTATCCGCATGCGATCCTACATAATCGCGGCGGTTGTCCGCCCCATCGGGAAAGGATCGGTGGAGCGACCGGGATTGTGTGCCATACTAGAAACGGCTGATTCTGGCGTGAACGGGAGCGTTCTTCCTTTTATACAAAACATATTATATATTTTATAAAAACATGTGGAATGCGAACCACTCACATCGCATACCTGTGGATCGTCACTCCTGATCCCGGGCGATGGCGGGTGCGGAAAGGGGCGTGGATTGATGAATGGAGATGAACTGCAGAAAATGAAAGGGAAATTGTATCTCATCACCATCATATTGGTGATTGCGCTGGTGGTGCTCATCGTCCAGATAGGAGATCTCCCGGTCAGCGCCGCGGTGGAACAGGGCGCCGGCACGGCGATGGCGACTTCCCATCTCTCCCAGACGGGGACGCTGGATACCATTCCGACCATTCTGATGGACAGCACCACCGAGGACGCTCTCGGGGGAAGCAACCTGACCTTCAGCGGCGGGGGTGTGTCGGGCGGGGTGGCCTGGTCCTCATGGCGAGACGTGTCCGGTGCACCCGACTTTACCAGCGGCGGCGCCCCGGCGGCGGGTTCGGTCACCGTGTTCGGGGATCGGATGACGGAAATCGGGGAATTTGCTCTTCCTCTTACCTCTGATGTCACCTTCAGCGGGGTCCGTGCGGTCAGGGTCACGGTGTCCGTCCCCCTCCCTGCCCTGCCGGAGGGAACCCCCGATATGCGCTCGTCCTACGCGGCGGAGGCGGTGGCATCCGTCCACTGGACCGAACAGTGAGTGCAAAAGAGACCCGCCGGGATGGGAGAGCGTGATCGCACCGGGCCTCCTCTCCCCTGCACTGCCCGGCGGCACAGCCGATCCCAAAAACTCCCTGATTCTTTACGCAACCTGGATTTCGGGCAAATGAGGAATGGTTAAAACCTTCAGGGCCGAATAATTTTCTGCAATGGAGCTCTTGATAGGGAAAGCCGGAGAGAGGGATTTTTCAATCGATGCCCAAGAGCTCGTGACCGGCCGGACGTGCGTCATCGCCCAGTCCGGCGCCGGAAAAAGCTGGAGTATTGCCGTTCTGTGCGAAACTCTCTGCAGGGCGCGTATCGGGTTTTGCCTCATCGACACGGAGGGGGAATACTTCTCCCTCCGGGACAAGTTTCCCGTCCTCTGGATCGGCACCGACGAGCAGTGCGACCACGATATCGAGACGGTGAACATCAGGGACGTGATGATGCACGCGGTAAAAGCCGATATCCCGATCGTGTATGACGTATCCGAGACCGATATGCAGGAACGCGTCTCGAAACTGGCGAATGTGCTCTACGACATTTCCTCAGAACTGCGCAAACCCTACCTCCTCATCATCGAAGAGGCGGACAAGTTCATCCCGCAGTCACGCGAATCCATCAAGAAGATAGAGGAAATCTCAAGGAGAGGAAGAAAACGGGGGCTCGGGATGCTGGTGGCAACGCAGCGCCCCGCCCTGGTCACCAAAAACGTGCTGAGCCAGTGCAACAACCAGATCATCGGCAAGCTGTCCATCGATAACGACCTCAAGGCCGTGGATCTTTTCTTCGGGTCGAGAAAGGAGGTGGAGGAGCTTGCATCCCTGAACCCCGGTGAATTCTTCGTGATGGGTAAGCTGGCCCGTGAAAAGACGAAAATCAAGTTCGCCGATCGAGAGACCGAGCATCGCGGCCTTACCCCGAAGCTTGCACCCCGTCCGTTCCTCCCGGTGGAGGAGATGAGGGCGCCGCTCTCCGAAGCTCTCCCCCGTGTCGCCGATCCCGCGGAGCCGGAATCCCCGGAACAGCCGCTGCATCCCCCGGAGACGACGCCGAGGGAGGAGGAGGGGGTCATCATTGCGAGTGCCGTCCTGCCGCTCCTCTCGCGTGACGAGGCATTGGAGATCGCCGGAGAGAGACGGCGGAAAAAACTGCTCGGATTCGGCACCGAAGAGCGCATCGCCTCGGTGGAGCTTGTCTACTGGCCGCTCATCGCGGCCGATTGCAAATTCCTCGGGGGAGTGCTCTCGAAAGCTACGAAGACCAAGACGCTGATCATTGAGGGTGTGTTCGGGCACTGCGCCCAGGTGCGAAGCGGCCTGTATATCTCAAGGTGCTTTGCCGAGCTGGTGGGCCTCGACGAGGAGTCGATTCAGGTGCTCGCCCACCTTTCTCCCAAGGGCAGAACGGAGGCGGAGATCGAGGCGGCATCCAAACTCCCTCTTGCTGTGGTAAAAAAGGCGATAAAAAAGCTCAAAGCGCAAAAGCTCGTCACCGAATCGGGGAGTGTGGGCAGGGCAAAAATGTACGTCCCCCTGTTGATGCACAAAATCCCCCGTCTCTCAAAGATCGGGGGATCGATCGAGGCAAAGACCGGGACGTTGCGCGGGGAGCCCAGAGATCGCGAGCTTGAGGACGGGGATGTGCGGACCCTTCTCAAGGGGATCGAGCCGACCGCGGAAGTGACCGAAATCGTCGTCATCCACTACCCGCTCTTTCGGGTGGAACTTGCCTCCGATGCGGGCGACCGCAGCTTCTACCTGGACGCCCTCAACGGGCGCGAGATCTCGTTCGACGACATCTCCTGAGAGATGCGCGGGCCGGTGCGAACACACCGTCCCCACATTATCAACCCGCGGATTATTTGATGAACTGCTCGACAAAACGCGTGGTGACGTTCGCCCCGAGTGAGGGCTCGACCGACTCCAGCCAGAGGAAAAATCCCTTCATACGCACGGACCGCTTGCTCTCCACCTTGAATCCCCCTCCCCTGGTGGGCACCATCTTCAGGTACTCCTTCTTGTGCTTGAGGCGCAGGTAGATCACCGGCTCGTACCCGGGGAGATCGGCGGCGATGATCACCTTTGAAAAGTGGTCCAGCACGTCGTTGCAGGAGTACATATGGTCCCTGATGGAGAATTCCGTCTCCCTGCAGAGCGCCCTGATCCCGGAGGGGTAGAGCCCCCCGAAGATGATTTTTTTCACGATGGGAGGGATTTCATCCGCTTTTTTGAGCGTTTCCGTGCTCTCCTTCTTAACAAGCGCCTCAAGTACCCGGTCCCGCCTCCGATCGTGCAGTTCCTTGTAATCAAAGGGGCGTTTCGGCTGCACCGAGTGGAGATCCACCAGCTTGGCGTGACGGACGGGTTTGCGCGGGATGCCCCGGGTGTCGTGGATGCGGAGCAGCGATTTCAGCTCCTCGCAGGAGCGCGTGACGATGATCGTGCTGCCGTGCTGGCGCATCAGCCGTTTTGCCGCGGTGGTCCGCGAGATGTCGACCGACGAGAAGAGAATGAACGGCACGGTCGCCTGCCCGAATAGATAGCCGAGAATGCGTTTTTTGTAGAGGATTTCCTCTTCCATTTTTTTGATGTCCGACGGCGAGGTGACGATCTCGCCGAAGGCAACGGCGCCCGTATTGTCGAGAAGGAGGAGATCGAACTCGGCAAGATCCTGGCCGTTTCCCCGCAGTTTGATGTCCCCGCGCGTCGAATAAAAGAGCCCGTTCTGCCCGAGCAGTATCTCGTCCGGGGGAAAGGGAGCATCCGCTCCTTTTCGCACGACTGCCCCGATGAGATCACTCTTCGTCGAGATATCAAGCATCATCTCGTAAATGAGGGCCTCGTACCACCTCCCTTCGGCGGCACGCATCTGGGAGATATCGGGGGAAAACAGCTTGATCTTTTCCCGCTTTTTCAGGTGGCGTATCGCCCTTCTGGCGAGTGCTTTGTTGGGTTGAACCTCATTGAAATTGATGCTCAGCCAGTCTATCATATCTTACTCGTTTCCTCTCTTCCGGCAGTGCGCCATCCATTCGGGTGCGCACAACCCTTGCGATGGTTATATCCTTTCTCACTGAAGCACCATAATTCTGCGCGTCAGGCTCCTGTGCACGCGCTGACGGAACATTCCGGTGATCTCGAAATATTCCCCGGCGATCGCGGGAATTTCCTGGTGGGTTACCACCACCGCCCGCCTTCCCTCCTTGAGCACCCGCCTGATCTCGGAAAGCGAACGTGCATAGAGCCGCTCCATGCTTGCCGCCCGTATCCGCACCGACTGGCCGTAGGGCAGGTCGGTCACCACCGCGTCGATGCTACTGTCGCAGAGCGGCATTGTGGTCGCATCCGCGAGGAGCAGGTCCGCTCCAGGGAGGTTCGCGCGGCTGCCGGCAATCATGGCCTCCTCCGCGTCGCTCCCCAGCACCCGCGCGCCGACCATGTGCGCTTCAAGCAGCACGCCTCCTGTCCCGCAGAAGGGGTCGAAGAGGAGATCACCCCGTCCGATGAGGGAGAGGTTCACCAGTGCCCGGGCAATGATGGGCATCATGACTCCCGGATGAAAGAACGGGCGACGCATCGGGTTCCGGTAGGCAAAATCGCCACGGTCGATCTTGCGGATCACTTTTCCGAAATAGCAGCGGTCCCCCGAACAGACCACGCGATATTCCTCTTCGGGGTGTGAGAGGCTGACCGGCCCTTCGATCATGGTGCCGATCAGGCGTTCCAGGTCGAGCTGGGTGGCATCCATTACTGTGCCGTGGATCTTTTTCGCCCTTCCCGCGAACGGCCTGTCGGTCGCAATACCGAGATCCCTGAGCAGTTCCCGAAGGGCGGAAACCCCGGCCGGGCATTCTCCCAGGTACTCCATGACCGCGTGGCTGAGGGCCAGCCGCGCCGTTGCATCCGGGTCGGGGCATTCGGCGACCGCCACCTGCGGTTTCCGGTCGAGGATCCTCCCGACACATTCCAGTTCCGCGAACGGCAGCTCGGGATGTTCCCCGGAAAGTTCAAAGAGCAGTTTCACCAGTGTTCAGGACCTCCAGGAATTCATACGCCTGCTGAGAAAGGACAAATATTCATTATTGTTTTTTCTTCGAGGTGAAATAATCTCCCGCCATCGCGCTCCCGAAGCTGACCGGATATCCATTCCTCGCGTTTTATCCGTGCAGGGCGGCAATATTACTGCACGAATGATCCAGCCCCCGGAACCCGGCGATATTATCTCCGGCCCGTCCTTCTACCATCCGGCATTTGAGGCGGCACATCGGTTTATCATCAAGCAGTACATGCCGCCCACACGCGAAATCTGTATATTTCTTCCCTGTTCGATGAAAAAGCCCTACAGTGCGAGCCCGAGCCATATCGTATTTCAGGAGATCATCCGCACTGCCCTTCCCGAAGAACGCTGCCACACCGTGGTCTTCGGCACATGCGGCGTGGTGCCCGGAGAACTCGAGCGCATGTATCCATATGCCCACTACCGGTACATGCTCGGAAAATGCAGCAGTGAACGGGTCAGGCGCGATTTTCTGGCGATCGAGACCGGCCGCCTCGAAGCGTACCTGGGAAAAACCCGGACAACCTATCAAAGGCGCGTAGCCTACTGCCTTGGCTCGTTCCGTGAAGCCATGCAGGAGGCCTCGGATCGGACAGGAATCGAGGTGGTGCTCTGCCCCTCAGAGGCCACCATCGAAGAGCATATGCGCCCCGGGCTGCGGTTCAGCCAGGGAAGCCTCCACATGGACGCATATCTCGAGGATTTGCGCACTGCGTTGCGAAAAATAGGTGAATGACAGGATTCGTCATTTCACGGATTCCTTGACCTTATCCATCACGTCCTGGAAAAAGCCCTTCTTGTGCGCTCCGGCAACACCGGGCCTCGTCCCCTCGAGCTCCATCAGTTTGGCGTAGAGCTCCTGCTGCTCCTCGGAGAGGCGTTTGGGGATCACCACCTTCACCCGCACCAGAAGGTCGCCCGGGCGGCCGCGGCGGCGCACTCCCTCGCCGGTGATTTTGAGGGCCGTGTTGTACTGCACGCCGGGGGGGACATGCAGTTCGATATGCCGGCCGTCGATGGTCTCGATCTCCGCGATCGACCCGAGGGCGGCTTGTGCCGGGGTGATCTCCACCTTGGTCTCGAGATTGTCGCCGATACGCGTGAACAGCGGGTGGGGGGCGACCGCGATCTCGATGAAGAGATCGCCGCTCGAGGCGCCGTACTCGCCCGCCTCCCCGTACCCCTCCATGCGCAGGCGCATCCCCGAATCGATGCCGGGAGGGATGTGCACGTTGACCTTTCGCCTGACCCTGACATGGCCCGATCCCCCGCACTCCTTGCAGACCTCCTCCGGGATTTTTCCGCTCCCGCCGCACTGCGAACAGGTGCTCATCCGCACAAACTGCCCAAAGGGGGTCTGGCTGGTCCGGCGTTCCTGTCCCGACCCCCCGCACCGGGGACAGGTCCTGGTCTTTTTGTTGGCGCTTCCGGTCCCCTCGCAGACAGGACAGGGTTCGCTGTGGAAGACCTCCACCTCCCGGTCGGTCCCGAAGACCGCATCCTCGAGGGTGATCTGGAGCCGCATCAGGAGATCGGCACCCGCCTGCGGGCCCCGGGGCTGCCCGTAGCGGCTCCCGCCGAAGAAGGCATCGAATATATCCCCGAACCCGCCGAAATCTGCCTGGAATCCGCCGAACCCGCCGCCGGTGTACTGGCCCTTTGATGCGCTCGTGTAGGCGTCATGGCCCAGCTGGTCGTACTGGGCCCGTTTCTGCGGATCGGAAAGGATGCTGTACGCCTCGTTGATCTCCTTGAACTTTTCCTCGCATCCCTCCTCTTTGCAGACGTCGGGATGGTACTGTTTGGAGAGGGTGCGGTAGGCTCGTTTTATCTCCTTTTCGCTTGCATTACGGGGGATGTTAAGGATATCGTAGTAGCTCGCACCCATCAGGCTCACTCATTTTTGACTTCGTAGTCCGCATCCACGACGGTATCGTCGGTTTTGGTTTCGGCCCCTGCCTGCTGTTGCTGCTGGGCTTCCGCCTGCGCCTGTTGGTAGATCTTTGTGGTGGCCGCAAAGACCGCTTCGGTAAGGGTTTCCATCTCCTTTGCAATCTTCTCGGAGTCATCGCTCTCGAGCGCGGTTTTCAGGGATGCGATGCCCTCTTCAATCTTCTGCTTATCCGCCGCATCGATCTTGTCGCCGCTCTCTTTGAGGAGTTTCTCCGCGGAGAAGATCGCCATGTCGGCGTTGTTCCGCAGTTCGATCTCCTCGCGCTTCTTTCTGTCCTCCTCCTCGTACTGCCTGGATTTGTTGATCATATCCTCGATTTCGTTGTCGGAGAGGCGCTTGGTTCCCTTGATGGTGATTGCCTGCTCGTTGCCCGTGCCGAGGTCCTTTGCAGAGACGTTGATGATGCCGTTCGCATCGATATCGAAGGAGACCTCGATCTGCGGGATGCCCCGCGGTGCCGGGGGGATGCCGGTGAGCTGGAACCTGCCGAGCGTGATGTTGTCCTTGGCAAGGGCGCGCTCACCCTGCACCACGTGGATCTCGACGCTGGTCTGCCGGTCGGCGGCAGTAGTGAAGATCTGGCTCTTCTTGGTGGGGATGGTGGTATTCCGCTCGATGAGATTGGTGGCGATCCCGCCCAGTGTCTCGATGCTCAGGGTGAGCGGGGTGACGTCGAGCAGCACGATGTCCTTGGCCTCGCCGGTCAGGACGCCCGCCTGGATGGCCGCACCGAGGGCGACGCACTCATCGGGGTTGATGCCCTTGTCCGGGTCCTTTTTCAGGATTGCCTTGATCTTCTGCTGGACGAGCGGAACACGCGTCGACCCGCCGACGAGCAGTACGTGATCGATCTGCTCGTGATTGAGCTTCGCATCGGAGAGCGTCTGCTTGACCGGGCCGATGGTCCTGTCCACGAGATCTTCGATGAGCTGCTCGAATTTCGCCCTCGAGAGGTCGATATCCAGGAATTTCGGGCCCGTCGCATCGGTGGTGATGTAGGGGAGGTTGATGTTGGTCTTCTGGACCGTGGAGAGTTCCTTTTTGGCGTTTTCTGAAGCATCTTTCAGGCGCTGCATGGCGATGAGGTCCTTCCGCAGATCGATGCCCTCGCTCTTCTTGAACTCCTCGACCAGGTAATCGATCACCCGCTGGTCGAAATCGTCGCCGCCCAGGTGGTTGTCGCCTGCCGTGGCCACCACTTCAAAGACGCCGTCGCCGAGCGAAAGAATGGATACATCGAATGTTCCTCCGCCGAGGTCGTAGACAAGGACCGTCGCCTCTTCCTCCTTGTCGATGCCGTAGGCGAGGGCGCTTGCGGTGGGCTCGTTGATGATCCGCAGCACTTCCATGCCGGCGATGGTACCGGCGTCCTTGGTCGCCTGCCGCTGTGCGTCGTTGAAGTAGGCGGGGACGGTGATGACCGCCTTCGAGATCTTCTCACCCAGGTATGCCTCGGCATCCCCTTTGAGTTTCTGAAGAATCAATGCGGAGATTTCCTGCGGCGTATAAGTCGCATCATCGATGACGACCTTCCGGTCCGTTCCCATGTCCCGCTTGATGGACTGGATCGTGCGAGCGGGGTTGGTGATGGCCTGGCGTTTCGCCACGTTCCCGACGAGCCGTTCTCCCTCTTTGGTGAATGCGACCACTGAAGGCGTGGTGCGGGCCCCTTCGGCGTTGGCGATGACCGTGGCCCTTCCCCCTTCCATGATCGCCATGCAGGAATTGGTGGTTCCCAGATCGATTCCCAGTACTTTTGACGATGTCATGTTTCAAAACCTCCTAATCGTTACCTCTTGATACTGCAACCTTTGCGCATCTGATTACCTTGTCTTTCATGCGATACCCGCGAATCAGCTCATCGATGACGATTCCTTCATCGTGTTCGGAAGGGATATATGCGATCGCTTCCTGCAGTTCGGGGTCGAACCTCTCGTGGAGACTTTCGATGGGGGCGATCTCATGGTGTTCGAAAATGGCCATGAGGAGTTTCCTGATCTGTTCAAGCCCTTCACGAAGGTTTTCATCCTCCGCCGTGGTCGCGCGTTCGAGGTTGTCGGCAACCTCGAGTATGTCCCCAGCGAATGCCTCAACCGCCGCGTTGATGCGCATCTCCTGATCCCTGGCAACACGCTTTTTGTAGTTTTCAAAATCTGCGGCAAGGCGCAGACAGCGGTCACTGAGTTCGCTGTACTTCTGCTGGAGCTCCTCAAGCTCCCTGGCAAGATCCGCTTCCTGCAATGCTGCTTCCGACGCGGGGATCTCACCCTGGGCAGACTCGTTATTTGCGGATGAATTGCTGTTCAATCCTTCCTGCTCCAGGTTTTTTTCCTCCATTCAACTACCTGCCATTGGATACTAATCAGCGTACATCATTACTATAGGAATGTGGTTCTATATATGTTTTTTCATGATCTGGGGGATTATACGTCAATTTTGGCCTCTGATTCGATTAATACTGGCATTTACCTGTTTTTTTTGGTTTTCTTATGCATATTGTCCGGCAATTCGATGCCATGCTCCTTTGCCAGCTCCCTGATCTTGGGAGGGGGGTTCTTCCAGCGCCAGATGCCGCAGGTGACGATGTCCTCATCCAGCCTGCGGGACTCCGCCCATGCATGCACCACTTCTATCCACCGGGAGATCAGATCGGGGTGGAGCTCGCGGGTGCGTTCCAGCTCGCTCTCGAGCATCGCCGGGCAGATCCAGCACCCCACCCGCTCAAATCCCTCTTCATACAGCGGGTTGCAGGGAAGATGGCGCCACCAGATATAGAGAAAGACCTCCAGCGCCCGCCAGGTCAGGATGGGGGAGATGTTCACCTGCCCGGGGAAATGGGGGTTGGGTGCGACCGCCGGCAGATTCGCCCGGGCAAACGACTCGTACGCCCGGTTCCCCTGCACGGTGATGCACGGGCCCCGAGATTCGAGCCATTGCTTTGCCGGTTCGAGCTTGAGCAGCTCGCAGCACCAGCGATCATCCTTAGCCGGCAGCCCGCGTAGCCTTACCGCATGCCAGAAATCTGCGTTGCAGCGAACCTCCTGGATCCCCCTTGATCGGACATACTCCAGTGTTTCGGGAAATTCGAGGCCCGTGTTGACGAAGTATGCCTCCTCGACCCCGGCTCTCTGTGCAAGCTCGAGCACCACCGTGCTGTCTTTTCCTCCTGAAAACGAGACATTCACCCGTTTTTGTCCCCGGGTATGCTGCCGTATGAACCGTATGGCGTGGCGTTCAAGATTTTTCAGGTGTCGCCGGTTCTGTTGCACCGCGTCCTCCCATGCCGGGTCAGGATACGCTGTGGCGTTGAGGGGGCCGAGTTTGCGCACGCGGACACTGCCGCCCGAAAGGTGGCCGATTCCCCAGAGGTGTCCCGCACGCAGGATCACGCACCCGTCCGGTACATCGGTATCGACCTGGATCCGTTTTCCGCCAAGCCGTCTGCCCCCCGAGCGATCCATAATTTCGGTGATATCGATGATGCCCGATCTTGCCGAGGGCGCAAGAGCGTCGAGCGCCTCGAATGAGATATCGAGTGCATACTTTCTCGTGCAGGGATCGAACGAAAGCCAGCCGAAGCGTCTTCCATTGGCGATGATGAGATCGTTCCGGTCGAGGCCTCCGGTTTTATTGAACAGGACGATGCGGGGGAGGGTGTCCGTGCCGAAGCGTTCCCTGAGCAGCGCAATGATGAGCTCCCGGTCATGTGCGAGCACCGGACGGACGTCGTAGGGCTGGAGGAGGGGCAGTTCCCTTCCCGTCTCCCCGCAGCTGCACTGTCGTGCCAGCAGGGGGATGTTGCACCGGGGACACCAGAAGAGAAACCTCTTGAGGGACGTTGGTTTCACGCGAACAAGGTCTCCTGCAGAGGCAATAAGCGATGCCGTGCAGGCAGGTGTTCCGTGGCGGGGCCGGTGCGCCGGAGCCGTTCGGCCCTGAAGTTCATTTCCCCAAACATCCCGGGAGAACCTACCTTTTTAGTGGATAAACGTTCATATGTCAAGCTATGAAACGGGCACTCCTCTCTGTGTGGGACAAAACCGGGATTGTGGACCTTGCAAGGGTGCTTGCGGACAACGGGGTGAAGATCCTCAGTTCCGGAGGCACGGGGAAGGCGCTTGGTGAAGCGGGCATCGGGTACACCGAGGTCTCCGCGTACACCGGGTCGCCGGAGATGATGGACGGGCGGGTCAAGACGCTACACCCGAAGATCCACGGCGGGCTTCTCGGGCGGCGCGGCATCGATGATGCGGTGATGGAGGAGCACGGCATCGAAGGCATCGACCTGCTGGCGGTCAACCTCTATCCGTTCGAGATGATGACGGGAAAGGACCTGCCGCTCGCCGAGCTGGTGGAGTACATCGACATAGGAGGCCCGGCAATGATCCGTGCCGCAGCGAAGAACTACCGGGACGTTGCCGTAGTGGTGGACCCGGCCGACTACCCTGCCGTTGCGGATGCGGTGGCACGCGGCGAATTTTCCCCGGAGCTGCGCCTTGATCTTGCGAAAAAGGCGTTTGCCCGTACCGCAGTCTACGATGCCGCCATCAGCAATTATCTCCATGGCCTTGACGGCTTGTTTCCCGGGGTGTACACCGTGCAGTTCGGAAACGGGAGGGTTCTCCGCTACGGGGAAAATCCCCACCAGCAGGCTGCCGTCTATGGCACGGAGGGCATTGCAGCGCAGGTCCCCCTGCAGGGCAAGCAGATGTCCTACAACAACTACCTTGATGCGGACGCCGCCGTGGGGCTGGTCCGCGAATTCAACGAGCCCTGTGCGGTAATCGTCAAGCACAACAATCCCTGCGGCGTGGCGATCGGCTCCTCGGCCCTTGAGGCATACATTGCCGCACGCGAGGTCGATCCCGTGTCCGCATACGGATCGGTGATCGCCTTCAACAGGGAGATCGGTGCCGCCCTCGCCGAAGAGATCTGCGCGACATTCGTGGAGGTCGTCATCGCCCCCTCATTTACGGATGACGGCCTTGAAGCCATGAAAACAAAGGAGAATATGCGTGTGCTCACCCTGCCGGAACCGATTGTTGCCGATCGCATCAGGTCAATCGACGGGGGGGCACTCGTGCAGCGGACCCCGGACTACACGGAGTCGTGGGAGGTCGTCTCCGACAGGGATCCCGATGCAAAGGAGCTGCAGGGGCTGCAGCTGGCCTGGAAGGTCTGCAAACACACCAAGAGCAACACGATCATCTTCGCCGACGAGCATGGGGTGATCGGCATCGGTGCCGGCCAGATGAGCCGGGTGGACGCGGCAAAGATCGCCATCGAGAAGGCCCGGCGCTCCCTCGAGGGATGCTCGGTCGCCTCCGATGCGTTCCTCCCCTTCCCGGACACCCTCGAGGTCGCCGCGGGGGCCGGGGCGACAGCTCTCGTCCAGCCCGGCGGATCGATTCGCGATGCAGAGGTCATTGAGGCGGCAAACCGCCTGAACGTGGCCATGATATTTACCGGTATCCGGTACTTCAGGCACTAAAAAGCAACCTTTTTGTGGTGAACAGGATGGACATCGACGGTCTTGTGCACGATTCGTTTGCCTACACCAGGGAGGCGCTCTGGGAGCGATGGGTGCGGTGGTTCCACCTTTTCATCGCCTATATCGTATTCCCGGTCTTTATGGGCTACACCCTGCGCATCTACCGCGGTGACGACCCCGCACCCGACCTCCGCGATTGGATTGCCCTCTTCATCGACGGGGTGAAGCTGATCGTCGTCGGCGTGACCTACATGGTCCCGGTGCTGGTGCTCCTCGTCGCGGCAATCCTTCTTTCGATTCCGTTTTTTGCGGAGCTGTTCATGGACTTTTCGTTGCGGTCACTCATGGCGCTGATCGCGGTTGCCGGCACGGAGCTGCTGGCAATTCTTATCCTCTGGCTCGTGCTCACGCTGGCATCCACCATCGGCGTGGTCAGGTTTGCCCGCACCGGCCGGATGGGTGAAGCGTTCCGGGCGGGAGCGATCCTCGACGATATCCGCGCAATCGGGTGGGGGAATTATCTGCTGGCGCTCACCATCCTCTGGGTGATCTCGTTGATCTTCCATGCATGCATTGTGCTGGTCCAGTCCGTTCCCGTGGCCGGATGGCTGGTGGGACTGTTTCTCATGCCAGCCTGGGGGATCTATTCGGTACGGTTCATCGCCGTCATGTACGAGCGGGGCGTCGGCGGTTCTCCTTCATAGCCACCGTATCAACCTTCTTTTCAGCATGGCACATCCGGGAAACCACACCGTCCATTGCGGTCGATAGCTGGATATCCTCCTCATCTTCTCCCGTCATATCGCTATGTCTCTCCCGGAACCTTCCCCGCAGAGGGATCGAATTCAAGCTGTCGGGCTATAGCGCGCAATGTGGGGTCAATAGGCTTTGATTGATCTCAATACGCATGACAAGGTTTATATATGGGAATAGAGAGGGATGAGTATAAAGGTGATTCTATGGAAATAGGAGAAATGCTTGGAAATTCTTTCGAATACACCAAAGACGGACTGATGGGCAAGTGGGTGAAATGGATCCTGCTCATCGTCTGCTATATCATCTTCCCCCTCATGGGCGGATACGTGGTCAGAATTTACAAGGGAACCACTCCCGCACCCGAACTGGACGACTGGGTGGGGCTGTTCGTCGACGGCATCAAACTGCTGATTATCGGATTCGTCTATGCGATTCCGGTTATCCTGGTCGGAATTTTCCTCGGCATGGGATCCTTTTTCGCAATTTCCACGGTGGATTACACACCTACCGCAGGCGGTATCGGTGCGCTGATACTCGGTTTCCTGATCATGATCATCCTCGCGATCATCATATCGCTCATCGCCATTATCGGAATGGTGCGGTTTGCCCGCAAGGACAGCATGGGCGAGGCGTTCAATTTCAGCGCAATACTGGAGACCATCGGAACCATCGGGTGGATCGATTACATCGTCGCCCTGATCGTCCTCTGGATCGTGGTGCTGGGGGTCAACTTTATCCTTGGATTCATCATGGCGATTCCCGTTCTCGGGTGGCTCATTTACCTCTTTGCCCTTCCCGCCATTGCTATCTTCTCGGCCCGCTACATGACCCTGCTCTATGAGAGCGGAACCCCCGTATAATCCTTTTTTTCGATATCCACACCGCAGGACAGAGAATTTGTGCGGCGATTCCATTTCCCCCAAATTATAAATAGAACTCCCCCTCAAATTACAATGGGTGAGAAATCCTATGAGTGATTGCTTTATTCTCTGAAAAGATTCGCTTTTTTGACACAACCCTGCGTGACGGGGAACAGACCCCGGGTGTTTCGCTGACCTCGGCGGAAAAACTTGAAATCGCCACAGCGCTCGACAGGATCGGCATCGATGTGATCGAAGCGGGATCGGCGGCGGCTTCCGAAGGTGAGCGCGAGGCTATCCGTCTCATTGCGGATGCAGGCCTGCACGCAGAATGCTGCTGTTATGTCCGCGCACTTGCGCATGACATCGATCTCGCCGCGGACTGCGGCGTGGATTCCGTGCATATGGTCATCCCGGTGAGCGACCTGCATATCGCCAAGAAGCTGGGAAAGACGCGTGAAAAAGTCTGGGACATGGCGCTTGAGGCTGTTGCCCATGCGAAAGAGCGAGGCCTCGTGGTGGAATTTTCCGGTGAGGATGCGTCGAGGGCGGACCAGGCATTTCTCGGATCGATCTTTTCCGCCGCGGTCGACCACGGAGCGGACAGGCTCTGTTTCTGCGACACGGTCGGGCTCCTTACTCCCGAGCGGGTCGCCGAAGTGATCCCTGCGCTCTGCTTCGCCCCGCTCTCCATCCACTGCCATGACGATCTGGGCTTCGCCCTCGCCAACACCTTTGCTGCGCTCAGGAACGGCGCGTCCTGCGCCCACGTGACGGTAAACGGCCTTGGAGAGCGTGCGGGAAACACCCCCTTCGAGGAGGTGGTGATGGCGGGCGAAGTTCTCTACGGGATTGCGACCGGCATCGAGACAAAACAGCTCTACCAGCTCTCCTCGCTGGTGTCCCGCCTCTCGGGAGTGGAACTGCCCACCAACAAGGCCATCGTGGGGGCCATGGCGTTCACCCACGAGAGCGGCATTCATGCCCATGGCGTTCTGCGAGATGCGAGCACCTACGAGCCGATCAAACCGGAGATTGTGGGAAGGAAGCGGCGCATCATCCTGGGAAAGCACTCGGGATCCGCATCGGTGCTCGCGGCGCTCAACGAGATGGGCTACGATCCCGACCCTGTGCAATTGCGGGAGATCGTCGGCCGCATCAAAGAGCTCGGCGACGAGGGCAAGCGGATTACCGATGCGGATGTGATGGCCATCACCGATACGGTGCTTTCGCTCGCATATGAGCCGGTGCTCGATCTCCGCCAGTTCACGGTGGTAAGCGGGAGCAACGCCATCCCCACCGCGTCGGTGACGCTCCAGGTCTACGGCAACGAAGTGACCGGCGCCTCCACCGGAACCGGCCCCGTCGATGCGGCGATAAACGCCCTCCAGAAATCGGTCGCGGTGGTGGCCGACATCAGGCTTGAAGATTACCATGTGGATGCCATCACCGGCGGAACCGATGCAATGGTGGACGTCATGGTCAAACTGAGCAGGGACGGAGATGTTATTACATCCCGGGGCGCACGCACAGATATTATAACTGCAAGCGTGGAGGCCGTCATCAACGGAATGAACAGGTTGCTGAGGAGTCAATAATGAAAACAGGTGCAAACATTCTCATTGAAAGTCTGGCAAGGGAAGGGGTTGATATTATCTTCGGGTACCCGGGTGGATCGGTGCTACCCATCTACGATGAGCTCTACGACTCATCCATCCGGCATATCCTGATGCGCCATGAGCAGGCCGCCATTCATGCGGCCGATGGCTATGCACGGGCAAGCGGGCGCGTGGGGGTCTGTCTGGCGACGTCAGGGCCGGGGGCCTGCAACCTGGTCACCGGCATCGCCACCGCGTACATGGACTCCGTGCCCGTGGTGGCGATCACCGGGCAGGTGCCGACCTCGATGCTTGGCAACGACGCCTTTCAGGAGTCAGACATCACCGGCATCACGCTTCCGGTCACCAAGCACAACTACCTGGTGAAAGACGCAAATGAACTTGCAGGTGTGGTGCGGGAGGCGTTTTATATTGCGAAGACGGGACGCAATGGCCCCGTGCTCATCGATCTCCCCAAGGACGTCAATACCGACCTCGTCAAGAATCCAGTACCGGCACCGGACATCGTGTCGCTTCGCGGGTACCAGCCCACCTACCGCGGACATGCCCGGCAGATCGAGCGTGCGATCCAGCTTCTGATGGAGGCCGAACGCCCCATCATTTATGCGGGCGGCGGGGTTATCGCATCGGGGGCTAGCCAAGAACTCGTGGAAATTGCCGAGCGGCTCCTGCTTCCGGTGACCTCGACGCTGATGGGGCTGGGGTGCATCCCCTGCGACCATCCCCTCAATCTTGGCATGCTCGGCATGCATGGGACTGAGTATGCCAATTTTGCGGTCACCGAATGCGATTTCATGCTTGCCGTCGGGGTGCGGTTCGATGATCGGGTGACCGGCAAGCTCGAGACCTTCGCCCCGCACGCGAAGATCGTGCACATCGACATCGACCCTGCCGAGATCGGCAAAAACAAGCCGGCCGATGTACCGATTGTGGGAGATGCCAAAACGGTGCTCAGGGGCATCCTCGCACGCGTAAGCACACGGGATGCCGCTTCGCCATGGCTGCAGAAGATCGATGCCTGGAAGAAGAACCACCCGCTCCGGTATAATGACGACGACGGACTCCACCCGCAGTTCATCATCCAGCAGCTGAGCGATCTCCTCGCTGGAGAGGGGATAATCGTGAGCGAAGTCGGGCAGAACCAGATGTGGGCCGCCCAGTACTACTGCTTCAGGCATCCCCGCCAGTGGCTCTCGTCAGGCGGCCTCGGCACAATGGGATACGGGTTCCCTGCGGCTATCGGAGCGCACTTCGCCCGGCCCGACGAACAGGTCTTCGATATCGCCGGAGACGGGAGTTTCCAGATGAACATCCAGGAACTGGGAACGGTTGCGCACTACAATATCCCGGTGCGGATTGCCATCCTCAACAACATGTACCTGGGGATGGTGCGCCAGTGGCAGGAGCTCTTCTACGACCGCCGCTACTCGTATACCGAGCTTCCCTCCGTGGATTTCGTGAAAATCGCCCACGCGTACGGCATCGAAGGCATGCGCGTGGAGTCCCGTGACGAGGTGCGTCCGGCCCTGAAGGCGGCGATGGACGCGGAGGGGCCGTTCGTGCTGGATTTCAGGATCGAGCGCGAGGAGAACGTTTTCCCGATGGTGCCGGCAGGAGCAGCGATCAATGAGATGATCGGGGGGTACCAGAAATGAAGGCCCATACGCTGAGCATCCTCGTGGAAAACCGGGCAGGTGTCCTGAGCCGCGTCGCAGGGCTGTTTTCCCGGCGGGGTTTTAATATCGAGAGTCTTGCGGTGGGCGTCTGCGAAGAGCCTAATATGAGCCGGATCACGGTTGTCGCCTACGGGGACGACGCCCAGATCGAGCAGGTGAAAAAGCAGCTGAACAAACTGATCGATATCGTCAAGGTGTCCGACATCACCTACCACGACCATGTCGCCCGCGAGCTCGCGCTCATCAAGGTCGCCGCGGAAACGGGCGCCAGCAGGGCTGAGATCATGCAGATCGCAAGTATATTCAGGGCAAAGATCATCGACGTGGGCACCCGGACCGTGGTGCTCGAGGTTACGGGCGATTCTGAAAAAATCGACGCCCTGCAGAAACTCCTGCGTCAGTACGGGATAAAGGAACTGGTCCGGACCGGAAAAATCGCCATTTTGAGGGGTTTAAAGACGGTAAAAAGCCAGAAACCCGAATAACTTTTTTGTTTCCTTTGCCGTGCTCCCGTGGCGGATCGGTTATGTTAATATGTAGCATGCTAACATATAACGCGATATGATGTTTGGTCTGCCAACGTTAACCATAATGCTCGTAGGAGGGGCGGTGCTGCTCGCCATCCTCGTATTGCTGTTCTGGGGCGTCACCTTCAGGGAGGGCGCATAAATGGTCGAGATGGTGACCCTCGGGATCATCATACTCTACTGCGTCATGCTGATCGCCATCGGGAGCTGGGCCTCAAAGAAGATCCACAATTCGGAAGACTACATCCTGGCAGGCAGATCCCTCGGGTTCTGGGTGTTCACCATCCTCATCGTGGCATCCATCTGCAGCGGGATGACCCTGCTCGGCGTGAGCGGGCTCGGGTATGCAGCCGGCTGGCCGACGATCTGGGAGCAGATCTTCGTCCCCCTCGCCGCAGCGTTCGCCATCATTGTCTTCGGTGTGAAACTCAACCATGTCGGGAAGCTGGAGGGGTACATGACCATCCAGGACTACTTTGCCCACCGGTTCGAGAGCCCGAAGGCGTTACGAGGGCTCAGTGCCGTCGCCGGCATCGTGGTCTCGCTCATCTACCTCATCGGGCAGTACACGGCTATCAGCATCATCCTCGTGTGGCTGTTCGCCATCCCGCACTGGCAGGCACTGCTCATTGCCGGGATCGTGATCACGCTTTATACGACCATCGGAGGTCTCTACGCGGTGTCGTGGACCACGCTCTTCCAGGGAGGAATTCTCATCCTCGGCGTGATCATCATGGCACCGCTCGTTATCCTGAAGGCGGGCGGGCTCGCCAGCATCAACGGAGCGCTTGCCACCGTCAACCCGAACTTCGTCCAGCCCTTCATGCCCGCGGGCGCTCCGGCCTTTACCCCGGAATTTCTGGTGTCATTCGGGCTGCTGCTCGTAATCGGGCTGGCATGCGCCCCGCATGTCATCAACAATGTGCTTGCCGCAAAAGAGGCGAAATATTTCCGGTGGTCGCCGATCATTGCATTCGTGATCTATGCAGTGATCATGTTTCTGGTCAAGTTCACCGGGTTTGCCGGCCGTGCGCTCGTTGAAGCCGGAACCATCGCCCTCCCCGAGACCGTCAATGCGCAGGATTTCATCCTGGTCTACAGCATCCAGTCGGTTTCCACCAGTGTGTTCGTATGGGCGATATTCGCCGTCATCGTGCTTGCCGCGGTGATGTCCACCACGGACCGGCTGATGCTCACCGTGGGCACCATGTTCGGCTGGGATGTATACCGCAACATTCTGCGGCCTTCTGCCTCGGACAAAGAGGTGCTCATGGTCAGCAAAATCTCCGTCGTGGTTGCGGCAGGGGGCACGCTCCTCCTGGCGGTGAATCCGCCGTCCATGCTGGCATGGCTGATATGGATGGGCATCGGCGTGATGCTTGCTACCTTTGCCGTTCCACTGCTCGCCGGGCTCTACTGGAGAGGGGCAACCAGGGAAGGGGCCATCTCGAGCATGGTCCTCGGGCTGGTGGGGGCAGGGGCGTTCGGCTACTGGCACCAGTACGTCGCCCCTCTGCCGGTGCATTTCAGCTTCTACGCTCTGGCACTCTCCTTCGGGGCCATGGTGATCGTCAGCCTTCTCACCGCAAAAAACACTCCCGACATCCTCGATTCCACCTGCACGGGCTGGTTTATCCAGCCGAAATGATCTTTTTTCAGGCCGGTCGGCCGTTGAAATTGAACACTTTTTTATGAGCCTGTGCCGAAGATAGTATCGTGAAATGGGCAATTTTGGGCGGCGGTCTGACCGGAATCACTCTTGCGAGGCTTCTGGCGGAAAAGGGTGAAGAAGTCGTGGTTCTCGAACGCGATGCTGAAATCGGGGGCCTCTGCCGTTCGAGATCGCAGGAAGGGTTCACCTTCGATATCGGCGGATCCCATATCATATTCAGCAGGGATCAGGAAGTCCTCTCGTTCATGCGCGACGTGCTCGGGGACAATCGCGATGAGCGCCACCGGAACACCAAAATATTCTATAAGGGGAATTTTGTGAAATATCCCTTTGAAAACGGGCTTTCCGACCTGCCGAAAGAGGATTGCTTTTTCTGCATCAACGAATATATCCGCACCCTGATAGCGGTCGAAAAGGGGGAGATTGCCCCGCCTGAAAATTTCCGCGAGTGGATCCACTATACCTTTGGCAGGGGGATTGCCGAGCTGTACATGGTGCCGTACAATGAAAAGATCTGGAACTATCCCGCAGAGAAGATGTCGATGCACTGGGTGGACGGGCGTATTCCGCGTCCTCCGGTGGAGGATATCGTCAAATCTGCCATTGGCATCGAGACCGAGGGATATACCCACCAGGCTGTCTTCTCCTATCCCGTCCATGGGGGCATCGAGGCGCTGGTCAGAGCGATGGCCGGGCCTGTAGAGGATGCGATCGTCACGGGATTTGAGGTGATGTCGGTCAGGCCTGAAGGGGACCGGGTGATCGTGAGCAATGGCGTGGAATCGATCGAAGCCGACCGGTGCGTCTCCACCATACCCCTCCAGCACCTCCTCCCCTGCATGAACGATGTTCCTGCCGCCTGCAGGGAGGCCTGCGAACGTTTGCGCTACAATTCCCTCATCTGTGTGTGCATCGGCATTGAGGGGGATATTCCGGATTATTCCTGGCTGTATGTCCCCCAGATCGAACTCGGGCTCTTCAACCGCATCTCGTTCCCCTCGAACTACAGCAAAAAAGTCGCCCCCGGGGGCTGCTCGTCAATCCTGGCGGAGATCACCTGCAACGAGGGAGATGCCATATCGATGCTCTCTGATGACGAGGTCGTCGCGCAGGTGGTGGAGGGACTCGTCGCCATGGGGCTCATCGAGAGCGCAGAACGTGTCGTCTACCACGCGGTGGAACGTGAGGAGTTCGCCTACGTGGTCTACGATCTCGAGTATCTGGACAATGTTGAGGCCGTCCGAACCTATATCAGGGATCAGGGGATCGATCTGGTGGGAAGGTTTGCCGAGTTCGAATACCTGAACATGGATGCATGTATCCGCAGAGCGTTCGATTTCGTGAAGGCCCTATGATGAATGTCAATTTTTTTGTCGAGGATATGCTCTTCTTCAAGTACGTTGGCTGCTCCACCGCCGCAAAAACACTGTACAAAGCGTTGCTGCGGGGACAGTCCGTCGATGTGAGTTACAATGCGATGAGCAACACCTTCGATGTGGTGCACTACCATACCTTCGGCCCCCTTGCCCTCTCCAATGAAAAACTGAACCGCGGGTGTTCTGTGCTCACCGCGCATTCCACCCCCCGCGTCAACGAGGACAATGTCGCCTTTCATAATGTCATCAATTCGCTCTACCCCAAAATCTACCGCTCGTTCGACCATATAATCACCATTTCTGAAAGCTGCCAGCAGGAGATCGAGGAGATGGTCCCCGGCGTGCCCACGACGCTGATCCCGAACGGCGTGGACAGGGAGATGTTCGCGTATGACGGACAAAAAGCGCGTGAGTTCAGGGAGACCTACGGTATCGGGGACGAACAACGAATTGTTCTCACCGTTGCCCAGCAAACGCCGAGAAAAGGGATTTATGATGTGATGGAGCTTTCATCGCGGTTTCCTGACATTCTCTGGGTATGGGTGGGCGGGTTTCCTTACGGGATGGGCTCGAAGGATTACTTCAAGATACAGCAGATGAAGAAGAAATGCGGGGAAAATATGATATTCACCGGATTTGTCCCCGACATCGTCTCCGCGTACAGCGCCGCCGACATCTTTTTCATGCCGTCGCATGCCGAAACTTTCGGGCTCGTGAACCTTGAAGCGCTTTCCTGCGGCCTTCCTGTCGTTGCAAGGGATATTCCGGAATTTCGAGAAATTTTCGGGGAAAATATGGGGTATTTTGGAAATATTGATGAAGCCGCCGGGCAGATAGCTGATGAACGTGCGCTCCACGCCCTTGCTGCAAAGGCGCGTGCATTTACAGAGCAGTTTGATATCCGGCGTATTGCGGATCAGCACATCGCACTCTACAGTGAACTGGTGGAGTCATGATTTCGGTAATCGTTCCAACCTACAATGAAGAGGAGAACATTGAGAGGTGTCTCTCCTCCCTCTGCACCCAGACCCTCCCCCGTGATACCTATGAGATCATCGTCGTGGACGGCAATTCCCAGGACAAGACACGGGAGCTCGCAGCACCGTTCGTGGACAGGGTTGTCATCCAGACCAGCGAGAAGGTGGGCGGGGCGCGCAATGACGGTGCGAAGATAGCCCGCGGAAGCATCATCGCCACCACCGATGCCGACTGCATCATCCCCGAAAACTGGCTGGAGGAGATAGAGCGCTCCTTTGCCCGTGAAGATGGCATCGTTCAGCTCTACGGGTACGTATACCCCATCGAAGAGGGCATCAAACATAAAATGTCCCTGCATCTCGCCAACCTCTTTTCCAGGCTCGGGTACCTGACCGGCACCATCTACTATACGCTCGGGTGCAATACCGCGTTTGACAGGGAAGCCTTTTTTGAGGCAGGCATGTATCGCTGCATCGATGCCGGGGACGATCTCGAAATTGCCCGGAGAATGAAGCAGTTCGGCCGGGTGGTGCTCAATCCGAATATGAAGGTTGGATTTTCCATGCGGCGGTATGAACAGTTCGGCACATTGAAATCGCTCTGGGAATGGATCTATATCGTGGCGAAGGGTGGGGAGTCTGCAAAATACTCCTATGCACAGCGGGAATACAAAAAATAACCCATTTTTTCCATTTAGGCAATATGTATTTCCCGAGGGCAGATCGCAACTAAAATTTATGCTCGTTTTTAATGTATACCCAGCATGGTATGGATAAAATCATTAAAAGATGATTATGTGAATGTCGAAAATATCATTTCCATCACCTCTGATCAACGATCAAATTCCATTGTTGCAGTGGTCGGCTACAAGGATGTGCGCCTCCAGCATGTCATATACCACAGCAGGGCGCTTGATGACGTGCTCCAGGGCAAGGCCCCCCGCAGTGAAAATGAAGTCATCGAGAAAATTATCTGCTGCATAGAAGAGGCGAAAGAACCTGGAAATCCGAAAATACTCGATTTCGAAACGCTTTTATCTGATTTTTAACTGCCCTTTTTCCATATTCCCGTGTTCATTCCGCACGCCTGGATTCGATTATGCTGCGGAGTGATTTCGCCCGCTCGTTTTCGGGATCGAGCGCAAGCGTTCTCTCTATGCAGCGAAGCGCCTGGAGATAGTTGCCCTGGTAGTAGAAGGAGATGGCCTTGTTGGTATAGATTACAGGAAGGTCGGGATCGATGCGCCGGGCAAGGTCGAAGCATGTGTGCGCTTCCTGGTAGTTTCCTGCTTTGTTGAGCGCAATTCCTTTATTGATCATTGCGGAGAGCGATTGGTGGTCGCGTTTCAGCGCCCGGTCATAGCACCGGATCGATTCCCGGAAATTTTGCAGCCCGTAGTGTGCAAGGCCGTTCATCACCCAGAGGGAGACGGAGTTCGGATCGAGATCGAGCGCTTCCCTGCAGCATATGAGGGCTCTCTGGAAATCTCCCATTCTGAGCAGGACTTTGCCTTTGTTTTTCAGTGCCTTGATATGCATCGGATCGATCCGGAGTGCCTGATCGAACGATTGAACCGCAGCCTTGAAGTGCTCGGAACCGGCGAGCACGATGCCCCTGCTGGTCCACACATTGGCATCCCGGGGATTGTGCTTGAGTGAGAGATCGTAGCATTGCAGCGCCTCATCATAGCGCCCTATCTTTGAATAGCTGTTTCCCTGGTGATAGAGGTCGAGGGCAAAAAACAAGCGTTTTTTGGGATGAATTTTTTCCAGGATCCGCATGGAATGTGTGCATATAATATTTTTATAGTATTATACTTTTGTGTGGAATACTTTTGCGGCGCTCCACGACCCTGCATAAGAAGGAAAATGAATAGAAATTGTGTAATGCATTCGTCGTCCTTCAGCCGGTGCGAGGCGCTGGTGATGAGCTTTGACGAATACATTCATCCGGGGGAGGATAGGCATGGAAGCATCCTGTGCGCGGGGGGGCGTCGGTCATTCCATCAGTTCGTAACTGCTTACCACCACCGGTTCCTTCAAGGTATCCAGCACCCGTTCGAGGAGAAACCCCTCCCTCGCAGGGTGGGTATGCCCGAATGTCGCCCTGATCGCAATGGAGACACACTGCACCGCCCTGTCGAGTGCGATGGGGAGGCTGTCGCCCTGCAGGATGCTGCCCACGACGACAATGGCGAACGCATCGCCGGTGCCCGGATAATTGGCAGGAATATAGTCGCAGGCGACCTTCCAGAACCTCCCGTCTGTACGGTCATACGCGAGCACCGAGGTGCGTTTCTTTGATGTCGGCTCCGGCGCGCTGGTCACGATGATGGTCCCGGGCCCCATGTCGCTGAGCCGGAGTATCCAGTCCCTGACTTCCCGCTCACCGACATCCTGCCGGTAGGGCTCATCGAGCAGAAACGCTGCTTCAGTCAGGTTTGGGGTGATGATGTCCGCGTCATGGATGTAACTTCGCATGTGTTCCACCATCTCCCGGTGATGGGTCCGTAGGTGGACCCGTTGTCCCCCATCACGGGGTCGATCACGATGAGCTGATCCTCGTTTGGCCTGGTGGCGATGAAGTCGGCGACCAGGCCCATCGCTTTGAAGACCCGAGAAACCCGCTATAAACCGCATCGAACACGATACCGAGCCGCTTCCAATGAAGGATGCACATTTCCATGAATGCCGTGAGATCCTCGAAGCGGTAATCGGTAAATCCCCCTGTGTGGGTCGAGAGCACTGCGGTGGGAAAGGGGCAGACCTGTACTCCCATCGTGGAGAGAATGGGGATCACCAGAGTGAGCAATGTACGCCCGAACCCTGACAGATCATGGACAGCGGCGACCCTCGGCACCTGCGATTTCTGTAGCATTGCATATCACGATGATCAGTATGTGTCCCCCTTTACCGACTTCAATTCGTCGTATGCAGGCGCCTGCTCCGGCATGTTCCCGTGAACACACATCTTTTTACCTTTTCGAGTACTACGATCCGGCATGGGCGGAGAAGAGAGCGCCGTAGTGGTCGTTGCCCGGCTTATGGAACTCGCCGCACGGACCGCTCCCAAAGGAAAAGGAACCGATGTCCTCGTCACCAGGATCCTCACGGGGGACGAACTCGGCACGCTGGCCGGGGCAATGCGGGAATTCGGGGAACAAAAGGGCTATTCTTTTTTTCTTCGTGACGCGGCAAATATCGAGGAAAGCGACGCCTGCCTGCTCATCGGGGTGAAGGGGCAGGTTCACCCC
>Ga0272441_10002646_pt1 | contig 35844 bp, 29 predicted proteins | sample SSMProp6N_FD_193582 | JGI IMG/M metagenome (GOLD analysis project Ga0272441, IMG submission 193582) | Marine sediment archaeal communities from Little Sippewissett salt marsh, Falmouth, MA, United States - SSM-Prop-6N | ecosystem: Environmental > Aquatic > Marine > Wetlands > Sediment ...
GCCCTTGATTCGACAAACCTCCATGACAGGTAGGCAACGGGTAGTGTACAGATGAAAGCCGCGATCGTAAGCCCGGCCAGTGACAGGGAATTTCCCGTATAGTATATGATCGTCTGAATGATCGGGTACGAATAGATGTACATGCCGTAACTGATGTCACCGTGTCTTCCGAAATCGTGCAGCCATTCCTTACCGTGGAGATGTGCTGCATACAGGACCAGGTACGGTATCGTGAAGAGGGCGGCAAAGGGGGCGGTCGTCCTCCACTGTATCCCTATAACCAGGACCGCCACCAAAACCAGCGCAATCCTGTAATCATACCTGATCAGGTCCCGTTTCTGGTAAAAAAATGCGCCAATCAGGAAGTAAAGCACGAACCTGATCTTGCTGAGTGAAGGATCGTCATACCATGTCACCCACAACAGCACGATGATCGCGATCATGGAGAGGTGCACCCACTCCTTTTTCAGCAGGCCGGCTGTCCCGATAAGAGCCACAAGCACGTACATGAGAAACTCCACCGGAATTGTCCAGAGGACCGCGTTTACATATGTGACCGGATTGCCTGTGAAGATCCCCACGACACTGCCGTCATTAAAAAAAGGAACGGAAAGAATGCCGTTGACGGAGAAGAGTGCCGAGAAATAACCGGTAATGCTCAGGGAAGTGACCATGGGCCCGATAATGAACAATACAAATATTACAGAGGCGATAAGGCCGGGAAACAAACGAAGTGAACGTTTCCAAAAATATCTTGCATTGGACCCGGTCCTCTCCCAGCTCATGCTGATCAGGTACCCGGAGATGACAAAGAGCGTGAAAAGCCCGAGGTAACCAAGATAGAGCAGGGGGGCATCAGCCGCGACGTATTGATACCCCAGGCGAAGTGCAAAACAGTGTGAAATAATAATTAAAGCCGCTGAAATGAAGCGGAGAAGATCAAAATTGTTCGCATAGTGTTTTGTACCGGTCATGCTACCTTCCTTTCAGGCATATTTATGACGTCAGGTTTCATGGAATTGCCGTTATATCCTATCATTTCTGGTGCCTGTCCAACTGTTTCCGGCGTTCATACCTGTAATCCCTGAAGATCGTCTCGATCTTTTCATGGGAGCGTTCGTGCTCGTACTTGCGTATCTTCTCCTCCCACTCATCAAACGCCTTTTCAAGAAATTCTGAATCGATTCGCCCTGCCTTACCCCTGATCATGAAGCCTCCCTCTTCATCACCGACAGGAATAAACGGAATCCCGTTCATCAGGAGCTCCCCGGTAAAACGGGGATCAGACTGATTGTAGACATCTTTTGAAGCGATGATGCCGCCAATACGTTTTTCTGCAAGTTCACTGATGACACTTCTCGACCACCCGTCGGTTCTCTTCACGCAGAGTATATCCCCTTCATAAATACTGAAATCCTCTTCAAGCTCTTTCAGGGCATCCCGTGTGACAGAACCCATGATCTTCACGGGGATCTGTCCTTCCTCCCCGGACTCCTCCATTCCCTTCATATGGTCAAGTTTTTTCTTTAATTTCCTGACCTTCCTCTCTTCCTGACGCAGTTTCTTTTTAAGGCCGGTTATTATCGAATCCCTTTTAACAATTTCCAACTCTTTCTGATGTTCTTTTCTGCTTTTTGACCGTTCTTTTTTCAGTCTCTTCTGGAGGGAATCAATCCTTCTGTCGCGTTCCTGCAAGCCTGTTTCGAGCTCATGGGCGTATCCCCTGAGCCTTTTTATCATGCCATCAAGCCTTATAAGTTCATCAGCAGAGACCTCGGGCGCAGTGTATTCTTCTGCCTTTGTTTCAGTATGTTTTTCTTCAGCAGGTTTACCCGCCAGATCTGACAGGATCTTATCAAGTGGGTTTCCTCTGATTACGGCAGCACGTATTTCATCGAGATCAAGACCCGGAGGCACCCTTTTCCTGATATTCTCCAGTTTGTTTTTGTACTTGCGGTAGGCCTCAACGGCTGCTGCAAGGGAGTCACGTTCGTGGTCGTTTTTAAAACCGTATATTCCTGCAAGTCCGGACTTTGTCGCGGTACTCATATCACGCCGGGGGGAGTATCCGATAGCTGTAAATGCCCTCCTGATTTTTTCTACAGTAAACGGCATAGGTGTGACATCCGATGCGATCACAAGAGGTTTTCCGGCATTGTATAACTCAGTAGTGATGTCTGAGGGAGACATCTGCCTTGAACTCTTAAGGAGCATCAGTTTCCCGTTAAGGTCAAGCGCTGCAATCCCTGTCGTGGTGCCAGGATCGATTCCTGCAATAATGTATCTTTTCTTTCCCCCTCTCTGCCTGAAGCTTATCCGGTCAAGCCGTTTGCCTGATATCTTTACCTGGTAATAGTGCCCTCTTGAGGAATTAACCGGCACTTGGGACCTGTGGGCGGAGACATTAAATACAACCTTAGATAGACCGCCGAATGCACTTTTTATCTCCTTTTCGTATTCAAGCCCTTCTGATTTCAGAATTGCCTCAATTTCATTGGCTTTATCCCGTACTCCGCCATGTATACATCTTGTATACCTGTTCTGGCTCCATCCTCCCTTGCCCGGAGATCTTGCCCTTGAAACCCTGACCTCCGTTTCATTTCCAAATGCAACCACTTCAGCCCCGGCACCAAGTCCGGCTACACGTGCAGCCGTTTCTGCTTCTGATTTCGGGTCCAGCCTGTTGAAACGGATATTATATCGTGCTGCAACCGCACCGAGAGACTCTTTTTTCTCTCCGCCGGTAACCTGCACAAGCTTTGTTCCGGGTGGCAGCAACTGGATGAAAGAATAGATCTCCTGGGAGTTTGCCGCGATCTCCTGAAGGCTGTCCACTGCAAGTATGTCCGGCCTTTCCCTGATTATCTTTTTAAGAAGGCCATATCTGGTCACCTCCTCTATGGCGGTTATCTCGTCGTTCTCAAGAACGCATAATGCATAGTACGGTCTTTTTCCCTTTGATCTTACGGAACCTTTGATGATGTCGACACCAAAGATCCTCAACCGACCACCTGGGAGAGTATGTCGCCAACCTGTCTCTCAATACCATACTTACGTCTGAAATAATTAACCACATTATCGAGATCCCGCTTCAGGATCTCGTTTGCATTCGGATGGCTGACCGGTATCCATTGTGGCCAGTCGATCAGGGTGATCTCCCCATCCTCGTCTATCATGATATTGTATTCGGACAGGTCGGCATGTATGACATCAAGCTCATATGTCTTCTTCACCTCGGAGATAATCATATCCAGAACCGTTTCCGGATCTTCAAGCCTTGCCTGGTGGAGATTTACGCCCATTACCATTGATTCCACCAGGGCACTCCTGTTGATGCCAACTGGCAAAGGGACTTTTACCTTCTCCTTAAGTATGTCAATAACGTCATACTCCTGTCTGGCAGACAGGTGGGAGGCATATACCCAGGGGCAGTGCTTTTCATATGGGAGGTACGCCCTGTTCCTTCGAACCGACTGGAATGAATGCTGGCCAATGTGATGAAACTTGATGACGAGCATGCCGACACCGATCGCTTCATAAACCTCTGACTCCTTGCCTACCGCAAACATCTGCCCGAGAGAATGTACTGTGCCTTTTTTCTTGAGGGATATCAGGGCAAGAGAGTCATATCCGGTATAACTCAGGGAATAGGCATCGTATGGTGCACTTTGGGACCTGATCATATCCATATTCAACAGGTGACCGATCCTGAATTTAAGTTCGCCGTCCGAAAAACCGGTTGATGATTTAATGTTATCGTATGGAATCCATTGAAACCGTCTGTGCAGGTATTCGATGGTTTTTAAGATTTTAATCTCATATTTATGGAGGTTGTTTACGTTTTCCGCTGAAACAGGCATTCAATACAGGTTTTATGCAGTAAGATGATAAATAAATTGGGAAATGAAGTGTAGTAAGTGCGGCCGTGAAGCAATAATTTTCCAGAGATATTCCGGATTGCATCTGTGTGAAATGCATTTCAATCGAGATGTTGAACAGAAGGCCCGTCGTGCAATAAGGAAAAACAAGTGGATTGTTAATGGAGACAGGATAGCGGTGGCCCTTTCGGGAGGAAAGGACAGCAGCGCAGTCCTGTATTTCATGTCCAAACTGTTGAAAGACAGGCCTGATGTCGATCTCTGTGCTATAAACATTGATGAAGGTATAGCGGGTTACAGGTATCCTGAAAAAGCCAAAAAAATTGCTGATTCCCTGGATGTACCATTTCATTCCACATCTTTTTCAGAGGAGTACGGTATTACACTTGACAGAATTGTGGAGCTTTTTGGTGACCGGTTATCATGCACCTACTGCGGTATACTTAGAAGAACACTGATGAACCGGTTTGCACGAAATCTTGGCATGACAAAGATTGCCTTTGGGATGAACCTTGATGATGAAGCGCAGTCGGTCATGCTCAATGTGCTTAGGGGAGATGAAAGGGGTCTCATCACCAAAAAAAATCCCCACCCGATGATGGTTCCAAGAATAAAGCCGTTTATACACGTACCTGAGAGGGATGCAGCACTCTACGCCTTTATTCACACGGAGGATTTTGATCTTGAAGGTTGTCCTTATTCCTACAATGCACTGCGGAATGATGTCCGCGGCCTTATAGACGACTATACGTCCCGTCATCCCTCCACAAAGCACTCAATTGTAAAGCTTGGTGAGAAACTCCCGGAATTATGCGAGACCAATGGCAAAGGACTTCGTATATGTCCCGAATGCGGAGAAGCATGTGGAGATATATGCCGGACATGCCAGATCATCAGAGAGGTCAAAAAGGCTGGTTCCGGAGACTCCCATCCGGATTCATGTATATGAATAAATATTGTTTTGATATCCATCTGAATTTGATATGCTGTCGGACCATGATTGGAAACAGATATCATATACAAAAACATCTTTGTACCAATGAGCAGGCTTGCACAGTTTGCACTTGCAGCCAATGATGCGGGAAGGATTTTCCAGTTTATAAGCGCTGGTTCGCTCATCCCTCTCTTAGTCTGTTTAATATATCACGAGTATGATGCCCTCCTCCCCATGGCCGCGGCACCTGCCTCATTTTTTGCACTCGGTACCATTTTCAGATATGTTCCGCGCCCGAAGAAAGAACCGGGTTTTGGCGTCACGCTCGCATCAGTCGCCCTCATATGGCTTTTTGCGGCTCTTTTGAGTGCATTGCCATTTTATTTGATCCTTGATATGGCCTTTGTTGACTGTTTTTTTGAAGCGATGTCAGGATGGACCGATACGGGCATGACAATGCTGGTTTCTGTTGATGATACCCCAAAAACACTTCTTTTCTGGCGATCTCTTATGCAGTGGCTTGGCGGTCTCGGGATTGTGGCGTTTACCATCTCGCTTGCAAGCAGGTCAGGACTCATCCAGAAATCATTATATCGCTCTGAAGGGCGTTCTGAAGCGTTCATGCCGAGTGTTGTTGCAACTGGCTTTCAAATGTGGAAGATATACATTGTATTGACCGGTATTGGCGTTTTAATGATACTTTTAACCGGTGTGGGTCTCTGGGATGCTGTCAACCTGTCGATGTGTGCGCTTGCGACGGGAGGTTTCACCGTTCATTCCGCCGGCATATCATATTATGACAACCATGCCCTTGAATTCATATTGATCCCGCTGATGATCGCAGGTGCGATTCCGTTTAAGATATACTATGCTCTTTATAATGGAAGATCATTAAGGGCATTCAGGAACGGGCCGGCACTTCTGCTCTTCTCATTTGTCGGTATTCTGGGTCTGATCCTGACTTCAAGCCTTGTTTATCAGAATAATTTTGAAATTGCCGAGGCATTCCGGCAGGGGATGTTCATGAGCAGTGCAGCAGTTACCAGTACCGGATATCAGATTACAAATCCTTCCTTATGGCATGTTTCTTCAATTCTGCTCATCTCGCTCGTGATGATATCCGGAGGATGTCTTGGAAGCACGGCCGGTGGTCTCAAACTTGACAGGGTTCTTATTTTTGGAAAGGGTTTTGTCTGGATGCTGAAACGGTTATCAGTTCATTCAAAAGTTTTGGTTCCGTTCAGGCAGGATCGCAGGGTTATCCCTGGTCAGCAGGTCGAGTTCGAGCTATCAAAACAGCTTTTTACTATCATAGGATACCTGTTGATGATCCAACTGGCAATTTTGGTACTGCTGCTGTTCAACAGCGATCAGAGTCTGCCGGGTTTAATCTTTGATACTGCTTCGGCTTTTGGTAATAACGGTATTAGCACCGGATTCATATCTCCCGACAGTGACATCCCCACGAAATTGATCTATACGATGTTGATGTGGTTGGGAAGGCTTGAATTATTGCCCGTCCTGATGTTGATCATCGGTATTGTGAAAGGGTTTGAATACATCCCCTCAGAATAATTATCATTTATAATATAATTGATAATATATTGGACTGAGGTTAACGCAGATAACTTTTAGTTGGCAGATATACAACATATCTGGGATGAAACAGATTGCCCTTTATGGAAAAGGCGGAATAGGAAAGTCCACTACTTCTGCAAATCTTTCCGCGGCGCTGACCGATAAAGGGCTTGATATACTTCAGATTGGATGTGATCCAAAACGGGACAGCACCCGTATGCTTTTAAACGGGAGATGGATTCCCACTGTGCTGGACACAATACGTAACAGGGATATTTCCGATATAAAAGCCGAAGAAGTGGTGTTCAGGGGATATGGAAATGTCCGGTGCGTAGAAGCCGGGGGGCCGGAACCCGGCGTAGGATGTGCCGGGAGAGGTATCATCGCCACATTCCAGCTTCTTGAGAAACTGGGTGCCCTGCACGGGGATGTAATCGTATACGATGTTCTTGGCGATGTCGTATGTGGGGGTTTTGCAATGCCCATGCGTGATGGCTACGCGCAGGAGGTTTACCTGGTCACTTCAGGAGAATTTATGTCCCTTTATGCCGCCAACAACATTGCCAAGGCTGTGGCTAGGCTTTCCCGAAGAGCAAACAACAAGTGCCTTCTGGGCGGAGTAATATGCAATTCCGCAAACATCAACGGGGAAGAGGAACTTGTTCGGGAATTTGCAGAAAGAATTAATTCACATATGATCTGCCATATTCCCCGTGAAAAGATTGTGCATATATCGGAAGTCAACAAAAAGACTGTAATTGAATACGCTCCGGAATCTGAACAGGCTGCGGTATACAGGGTTCTGGCCGACAAGATTTACGGAAACCAAAATCTTGGCACCCCTTCACCGCTGGAAATGGATGAACTCGAAGAACTTGCACTTAAATTCGCGTAGATTTTCAGGTTGTACTCTTACCGGGGCACTCTCTGTCACGACGCAGGTCAAAGACGGAATCACGGTGATTCATGGGCCTGAAGGCTGTGTCCACCACAATCTTTCCCTTTTTCATGCCCTGTCCGTTGATAACGGTTCCCTGGAAATGCCGGTGCTTTCCTGTAGTGGAATGGATCAGGAACGCATAATCTTCGGTGGTGAAGATGCCCTGGAAAATTCCATAAGAGATGCCATATCATCTGATTCCGGACTGAAATCGGTTTTTGTCCTGAGCACCTGCGTTGCTGACACGATTGGTGATGATGCCGGGTCTGTCTGTTCGAAAGATTATGATCTGCCGGTAACTTTCATTCCAACGTCAGGTTTTCTGGGTGGTGTATTCCAAAACGGATTTGAAAACGCCCTTAAAAATCTTGCTTTACAGTGCAGTGAGAATGTTTCAGGAAAAAAAATGACAGTTAACATCGTTGGAGAGAAGAACCTGGAATTCGAAGTGGAGAGCAATTACTCTGAACTGAACAGGATTCTGGAACTGCTGGGATTAAGTGTTAATATACGTCATGTGAGGGGTTGCAAAACCGGGGATCTATACTCCGTGGGTGATGCTGCGCTGAACATACTTCGTGATCATTCCGTTCTTAAGGTTGGTGAATACCTGATGGAACGCTATGGGACAGGATATGTTGAAGGTTTTCCAATCGGATTTTCAGGAACACTGGAGTTCATCAGAAAACTTGGCGATATGTTTGCGATGGATATCTCCGGGGCCCTGGGTTTTGAACATGATCTGCAATTGAAGATCATAGACGAATTCGATGACATTTGTGGTTCTAGTGTGTGTTTCATCTATCCTGAACAGCTTACAATCGACGATGCCTCGGTAAGATCTGTTATTGATGAGTTATGCGGGCTTTTTAACTTAAAAATAAGGAAAGACGGCATACCCGTACCTTTTCCCTTCCCCGGGCCTGTAGGAAGCACTGGAACAAAGAGGCTTTTGCACAGATGGAGGCGTGTCCTGAATGGATGACCATCATTACAAATATGAAGGAGGCAGGGCCTGCATGAATCCTGTCTGGCCCTGTGCCATGACCGGCGCCGTCTCCTGTCTTTCAGGATTTGATGATCTTGGAATAGTTATCCACGGGTCATCAGGATGTTTTTTCTATCCTGCAACGATAATATCCCGTCCGCTTTCATGTACATTCCTGGTTGAGGAGGAGATTATTATGGGCACGGAAGAACGTCTTTCTGAGACGATTTCGGAAGCCCTGGAGCACTTTTCAAAGGTTGCTGTTGTAAATACATGTGTCCCTTCAGTCATTGGGGAAGATCTGCACTCCATGAACGTTCCTGAGGGTGTATTCTTCGTGGACAGCCCCGGATTCCTGGGAAATTTTGAAAACGGGCATCGTATCGCTATTGAGGCCCTGAATCCTCTTGTTGATAATAACCGGACCGGGGTAAATATCGAAGGCGTAACCCAGTTTGATCCATTCCATAAAGGAAACCTGATGGAGGCAAAACGTCTTCTCTCACTTTCCGGAATAAATACCGCCACTGTTTTTTCCGGTGGCAGCGTGTCAGACATTGAGAAATGTTCTGATTATACAATCGGAACCAATCCTGACCTTCGCGGCGCTCCGGGAAAATTTGCAGGTGGTCTTCTTGGGATAAGCGAAGTCAGGTCCACTTTTAAGTTTTTGTCAGAAAAACTGGACGACCCGGATACTGATCCATTGTTCCGGGAATGCGACAAGGCTGAGGAGATGATCGATAAAGTCTGTGACAAATATTTGAGAAAATTCAATCCCCCAAGGGTTGCGGTTTTTGGATTTTCAGGGTATTCCTGTAAGGTTGCGGAGATCCTCAGGAGATCCCTTGATGTGGATATCGCCGCAATTGGCCAGCGAAATGCCGGTGTATGTGGCGATAGCAGTTATAACATCAGGGATGCGTGTGATATCAGGTCAATATCCGGGATCATAGAAGAATCAACTCCTGATCTGATTATCGGTTCGTCTTATGAACGTGCTCTGGCTCCTGGGCTTCCGTTTGTCGGTATTACCCCACCTCTGCGAGGCATAATTTCATTACATTCTTGCCCTCTTTGTGGAATTGAAGGGGAACTGTGGCTGATCGAATCCGTGCTGAATGCATGTATGGCAAACAATCCACAATAATCTGAAATATTGTCCGGTGATAACAATCCTTGTTTAATTGAACTTGTTATACCGTGTGAAAGTTACGCGCGGTCACGCATGATACCGGCAGATCCCGGGTGGGCCAACAAATCACATATCTCAGTAAATTTGAAAAAAAATCCTGTATCATCTATTTATTGACAACTCCTGTCCCCTGAATATGAATAATCCGGACGGTTTATGATGAAAATTACTGCCGGAATGTATTATTGTTACGATAGATATTCATGAATCGAGTTACATAATTTGTTTGTTATTTACAGGTGAGGGAGGGCATTGTGAAGTTCATCGTAGTTACCGGCGGTGTGATGAGTGGTCTTGGCAAGGGCATTACCATGGCATCCATCGGAAGAATCCTAAAAAACCGGGGTTATACAGTTACCGCAGTAAAGATCGACCCGTACCTGAATATTGATGCAGGAACAATGAATCCGGCACAGCATGGGGAAGTCTTCGTTCTTTCCGATGGTGGCGAGGTAGATCTGGATCTGGGCAATTATGAAAGGTTTCTTGATATAGACCTGAAATTTTCTCATAATATCACGACCGGAAAGGTATACAGGAATGTGATCGATAAGGAGAGGCACGGAAATTATCTGGGCCAGACAGTTCAGATCATCCCCCACATTACTGACGAGATCAAGGATAATATCAGGGCTGCTGCAGAAAATTTCCGGAACGGATCCAAGAAAACCGATGTCTGCCTTGTTGAAGTGGGAGGCACGGTTGGAGATATCGAATCAATGCCGTTTCTTGAGGCGATACGCCAGATGCATGGGGAACTGCCGGAAGAGGATATGGCACTTGTACATGTTACACTGGTCCCCGTAGACAGTATGGGGGACATGAAGACAAAGCCCACGCAACATTCCGTAAAGGCTCTAAGGGAACTTGGTCTTCACCCCGACATCATTGTAGGAAGATGCTCGCAGATAATCACCTCAAACACCAAGAAAAAAATATCGGCGTTTTGCGATGTCCGTCCTGAGGCTGTCATCAGCGCTTCGGATGTGCCCGATGTATACTATGTACCGATGGAGATGGAAAAGGAAGGCATTGCAGAAGTGCTCTCCAGTTTGCTGAGCTTTGAAGACCGGCCGGTGGACAATGAATGGTATCATCTCGTATCAAAAGAATACACCAACCGTGTTACGATTGCCATAGTATCAAAGTACGGTATAGAGGATGTATACATCAGCATCAAAGAGGCCCTTAAGCATGCGGGGCGTTCACTCTCAACGGAAGTTGAAATCAGGTGGCTGGATGCGGAAAAATATAATATGAACGATCTCTTGGATGTTGATGGGGTTCTGGTACCGGGGGGATTTGGCAGAAGGGCCGTTGACGGAAAACTTGAAGCCATTAGATATGCCCGGGAGAATAATGTGCCATATCTTGGCCTCTGTCTTGGATTCCAGCTTGCGGTCATCGAGTATGCAAGAAATGTCATCGGCTGGGGAAATGCCTACTCAGAGGAACTCATTGAGGCGGGTGAAGAGGATTTGTGGAAGAGAGTAATTGCGATCCTCCCCGAACAGGAGGATGTCACTGATCTGGGGGGTACGATGCGGCTTGGCGACTACCCGGTTAACATCAATGAAGGCACGTCTCTTCACAGCCTCTACGGCACAGGTGAGATTGTGGAGAGACACCGTCACAGATACGAGGTGAACCCGGATTATATAGATGGGATAGAATCAGGGGGGATGGTCTTTTCTGCATGGAACGGTAAAAGAATGGAAGCCTGTGAAATACCGGGTCATCCGTTCTTTGTTGCGACGCAGTTTCACCCGGAGTTCAGATCACGGCCTACGCGGTCGTCCCCCCCCTATCTTGGTTTTGTGAAGGCATGCTCCAGTGCAAAAAAACAGAGAATCTAGATAAAAACATGGTGGAAAATGGTAAACACTGAAAAATTCATCGGGAAGGCGATCGAGGAGATAAAGGAAAAATCCGGCGGGGAAAAGGTCGTCATCGCACTCTCGGGCGGCGTGGACAGTTCGGTATGTGCAGAACTTGCCGCACAGGCAATCGGCGATCGACTCGTTCCGATCTATGTGGATACCGGTCTGATGAGGAAAGGTGAGACAAAACGGATTTCCGAGATATTTTCTGATCTAAACCCCACGATCGTGGATGCCGGAGAGGAGTTCCTTGAACCCCTCCGGGGGGTAACTGATCCTGAGAGAAAGAGGAAGATTATCGGGGAGAAATTTATCCGGATATTTGAGCGTGAAGCAAAAAAGACCGGGGCTTCATATCTTCTCCAGGGAACCATATTCCCTGACGTCATTGAGAGTGAAGGGGGTATAAAGAGCCACCACAATGTGGGTGGCATGCCTCTTGATGTGGATTTCAAAGGGGTCATCGAACCCCTGATCGATCTATATAAGGATGAAGTGCGTGAAGTTGCGGTAGCCCTTGGATTGCCTGATGAAATTGCTCACCGGATGCCTTTCCCGGGGCCCGGCCTTGCGGTACGATGCATCGGTGAGGTGACGCCTGAAAAGATCGGGATTGTCAGGGAGGCAAATGCAATTGTGGAAGAGGAAATTGTCGAACAGTTCTGCCCCTGGCAGTGTCTGGCCGCGGTGATTGGCCTTGGTACCGGTGTAAAGGGGGATGTTCGTCTGCACGGCTGGATCGTCGCCGTGAGGGCAGTATATTCGCGTGATGCAATGACCGCGGAGCCCATTGATATTCCATATGATGTCCTGTTAAGGATGTCTTCACGGATCACATCAGAGATCCAGGGGGTTTCAAGGGTTGTTTATGACATTACTATGAAACCGCCTGCTACAATTGAATATGAATAAACAAAAATTAAGGAGCTAAAAATGGGCTTTTCGGAAATTAACAATGAATTGACTGAAAAATATATGATGCGTGTCTTCGGGCGGGATCTAATGCTTGTAAAGGGCAGGGGTTCAAGGGTCTGGGACGACAAAGGGAATGAATATATCGACTGTGTGGCAGGCATCGCCGTATGTTCAACAGGGCACTGTCACCCGAAGGTGGTGGATGCGATCTGTTCTCAGGCAAAAGAGCTGATACATGTATCCAACCTGTTCCGGATCCCGCGCCAGGGTGAACTATCAAAGAAACTTGTAGAGATATCCGGTATTAAAGGGGGAAGGGCATTTTTCTCAAATTCCGGTTCAGAATCCAATGATGCCGCAATTAAGCTTGCAATGGCAAGAACAGGAAGAGATCGCCTGGTTGCATTCAGGGAAGGTTTTCATGGCAGGACGATCGGATCGCTTGCAGCAACATACAAACCGGCATACCGTGATCCTTTCAAGCCCCTGCTGTCGACATGTGAATTTGTAGACTACGGTGATCTTGATGCCCTGGAAAAGGTGGTTGATGAGAATGTGGCCGCTGTTTTTGTTGAACCGGTCCAGGGCGAGGCGGGTATAATTCTGCCGCCCGAAGGTTTCCTTGAGGGAATAAGGGAGATATGCGACAATACCGGTGCACTTATGATTTGCGATGAGGTACAGACCGGGTTTGGGCGGACCGGGAAATGGTTTGGGTTTCATCATACAAAGATCTCGCCGGATATCATATCAATGGCCAAAGGTATAGCAAGTGGCTTTCCTATGGGTGCGATAGTTGCCCGCGAGGGTCTTGAGTTCAGCCCCGGTGAACACGGTGGTACGTATATCGGAAGCCCGCTTGCGTGTGCCGCCTCGCTTGCAACCATCGGAGTGATTGAAGATGTCTTGCCGGATGTTGCACGTAAAGGTGAACGATTCAGGCAGGGTCTTTCAGATCAGAATGCACGTATACTTGGTTTGATGATTGGGATTCAGGTGGATGATTCCTGTCCTGGCATCCAGAAAAAACTCAGGGAAGAAGGTATACTGGTCAACTGTACAAGCAACACGAACATCCGGCTGGTGCCGCCGCTGGTTATAACGGATGATGAGATCGATACCGTAACCGATGTGCTGAATCGTGTCATATAATTTTTTTATACACTTAATCAAACCATTCTTTTGGGATGGAACCGGGGTGAATTGATTGAAGGATTTGATCAGGGACATGTTCATGAAAAAAGGGTATTCTTATGCTCTTGATCCTGAAGAACTGGCAGTTAGGCTGGGATTTGAGAGGGTTGCACGACTGGCGTCAAATGAAAATCCGTGGCTGCCGTCAGATAATGTAATATCTGCCGGTGAGGAAGCTCTGGCAAACTGTAACCGTTATCCGGTTCTTGGCAACAACAGAATGGTTGGCGCCCTGAAGGATTTGCATGGGGATTATACTTTTATTACCAGTGGATATGGCATGGACGGTATCATCGACACCATCGTCCGCATGATTATGGAGAAAGGCGACAAAACGGTGATCTCAACCCCTGCCTTCTCCATGTACAGAATCACAACAGAGGCCTATGGCGGAGTGCCTATTTCTGTCGGTAGGAAACGGGAAGACTTCTCTGTGGACATACAGGCATTCATTGCCGCATGCCAGGATGCAAAACTTGCATTTCTCTGTTCTCCAAACAACCCCACGGGCAACTGCACCCCGGTTGACGACATTATCAAGATTCTCGAGTCCATTGATTGTATTCTCTTTCTTGACTGTGCATATGTGGAATTTTCAGATATCGATTATCGTCCCCTGATGAAGGAGTTCGACAATCTGGTGATAGGCAATACGATGTCGAAGGCATTTGCACTGGCGGGCATGCGTGTGGGATATGCCTTTGTTCCCGAATGGTGTGAAAAATCATACAGAAATGCGGAGGTGCCGTTCAACATGAATCCGGTATCCGAGGCGATGGCGGTTGCGGCACTGAATGATAAAACCGCCACAATAAGAATCCGGGAACATGTCCGGGCATGGAGGAAACGGTTTATGTCGGAGGTGTCCTACCGGGTATATCCTTCCGAATCAAACTTCGTGCTTATTGATGTCTCTCCCTACACTGGAGATGATATGGCCGGGATGCTTGCAGAAAAGGGCGTCGTTGTGCGATCATGTTCAAGTTTCTCAGGTCTTGGAGATCATTACATCAGGGTTAATGTTGGAGAGGAATGGGAGTGCGAACGGTTTATAATGGCTATAAACAGCATATGATGTGTGGGATAACCGGGACTCCCGGCACCGGAAAATCAGCTCTTGCAGATGAGCTGGAAAAAAGAGGTTACAGGGTAGTACATGCGAACGAAGCTGCCAAAGCCTACGCACTGGAAAGAGATGATGAAAGGGACTCTCTTGTAATAGATGATGAACAGTGGGCTGCTGAATTCGAACCTGTTGAGGGGATAGTTGAGGGGCATATCGTTCACCTCCTTCCCTGTGACAGGATAGTCATTCTCAGGTGCCGCCCGGATGTGCTGCTCTCAAGACTTAAGGAGAGAGGATATTCAAACGACAAGATCATGGAGAACGCTGAAGCAGAAGCGATAGATCTGATCCTGATAGAGACGCTGGATCTTCATGATGAAGATAAAATTCTTGAAATTGACACGACATCGAGCGAAATAAGTGAATGTGCAGATCTTATCGAGGGATTTATCAAAGGGAAGATTCCATCATCATATGGCAGTATAGACTGGTCAGATTTTATAGGGGAGATATAAGATATGGCACTTGACAGCCTGCGTCCGAAGGTGAAAGGCATCATGCAGCCCTTTGTAAATGTGGCAGTGAAGATTGGGCTTTCCCCGAATGCATGTACAATAATTGCATTTGTATGTGCGATTATCGCGGGTTCACTTTTCTACTACAATATGCTTGCAATGGCTGTTTTCTTTGTCGCCATGAACTCTGTTTTTGATGCACTCGACGGTGCCGTGGCAAGGGAACTAAAGGTTGACAGTCTGAAGGGTGATTTTCTTGATCATGTAACGGACCGATACGCAGACATATTCATTGTTTGTGGGATATTTACAGGGGGAGCGGTTCCCTGGCAGATAGGTGTTCTTGCACTTACCGGTGTACTGATGTCGTCATACCTGGGGACCCAGGCGCAGGCTGTTGGTGTTGAGAGGAATTACGGGGGAATTCTCGGAAGAGCCGATCGCCTTGTCCTGATAATGGGTGGTGGCATTGTTGCGGCTGTATATCCCGGAGAAATATATGGGCTCACGGTTCTTGGGTGGGTTCTTTTCATGTTCGGTGTACTTGGTCATATTACTGCAATGCAGCGTTTTACAAACACATGGCGCCAGATCGTCGAGTAAAAATCCTGTATATCTGCCTGTTTCATATTTCCTGAGATATGATTGTTGGATATGACCGTTTAAGGTCAAAATCTTCTATACGATTTTTCATTCCTAAGATTATGAGTAATATAACCCGGTTTTTTATGTTTGAACAACAGTCAATCTCTCATCTGATATCTGGATCGTATTACACCCCGGATTTCAGGTTTTTTTTATAAAAAAATACTTTAGATGATATTAGAAAACATCATCACCGTTTTCAGGTTTTAATATCTCATAAAGGGCAAAAATCCCTCCCATTATGGATATTACAGGACCTATAACAAGTCCTGCCCATATGAAAAATCCAAACATCCCTGTGATGAGGAGAATCGCGGCTGTTTTATATGTTGGCTTTTTTGTACTCCTGCCGACCCAAAGAAGTAAAATACCAAGTAAAAACTGCACTGAGATAAAAAATATCGTCAGGAATGCCGAAATTTCCAATCCGGTTTTTATAAGTGCGATTATCATCTGCAGGGCAACCATCGCTGCACCACCCATATAAAAGAACGAAGCAAACAATGCAAACTTATTCCATGGTAAAAGGACTGCCCAGAGTCGTCCGATAAAAATAAATCCCAAAGCAACTGTTATTAAAAACGGCAATATTATTATTGGGATTGGTTGGCCTTCCCATACATGGATGCCTGTTGTAAGAAGCGGGATCATAACCCATTCATAAATCGTGAATTTTTCAATATATCCTATCGCTGTTCCAACCTTCCCTTTTGTATCTGTTCCATATATTGTGATGTAGTAGAGACCCGGTGTTTCAATGATCTTTGAATACCCTCCTGTCTGGTATATGGCTTGTGGAGTAAAAGGTTCATAATCAGGTTTTTCAGGGGTTTTAAGAACCACAAGTTCGGCATTTTCGGGATAATTGACCCTCAGGCAATCAGGAATATATCCTTTTTTTTCAATGTCGGGCCCTGATACTATAAGACCGGGCAGGATTGTTTTTTCGGTAACAAAAACAGAGACCCGGAGTTCCTCTCCCTCCATTAAATCCAGAACATAATATTTTGCATCACAAGGTCCCTCAATTCTGTCGTATATCACCCATGATTTCGTTGGTTCCGGAATAAAAACTAAATTCAAGCCCGTCGTTTCATCAGTGGATAGTGGAACGTGGGCTGAAACTGATCCCACAACAACGCATTCCAGAAAAATCAATAAGAATATGAGATGAAAGTATCGGGACATACTCTGATTGTATACTCCATCATTAATAACTATTCATGTCCCGAATATAGATATTTGGATGATTCATATCCTAAAAAGTCGCCAAATGCAGATCATGTAAATTTCTTTTCCTGAATATGATTTGAAAGCTTCCTATTATGCAGGCAACTAATATTGAGATTGGTTAAAAATAATCTCTCCAAATTACTAATTTTTAAAAAAATCCGCAGTATCATTCAACAGCGCCCTCGATCCTCTCCGGGTGCGTATATATCGTGAACCTGCCTTCACGTGCGAAACATATGAGGGTGATGCCGGATTTATCCGCAATTTCAATTCCCCCACTGGTAGCCGAGGCGCGGGAAATAATGACCGGTATGCCGGCACGTGCGGCTTTGGAGACCATTGCCGATGGCTGTCTCCCTGAAGTTCCGATCACGCATCGTGTACGATCGATCCCGTTGAGTTCTGCATAACCGATCAGTTTGTCAAAGGTGTTGTGCCGGCCGACATCGCATATTCGTGCAGCAAGTTGACCTTCATGAAAAAGAACAGAGCAGTGTATGCCTCCGGTTCTCGACCAGATATCGGTCTCGATGGCCTCCCTAACCTCGATTACTTTATCGGGTGCGATCATGATCTCCGAGGAGACTTCTGGTAAATCGAGACTGCTCTCGCATCCTCCCGCTGAACATACTTTCCAGTCAGGGACATAGCATCTCTTCGAGATTACGTATATATCGTTTTTATCCACCTCAACTGCTGAAACCGAATCTGACATCCCCGAAGCGATGACGAAACCGGCACCGAGGAGATCCAGGTGTTCATCGGTTGCAACAAGTCTTGTGACGAATTCGTTATTCAGGTACAGGTTCAGGCCGGACTCGGTTATCACTTCATCCACAACCCCGGCATATTTGCCATCACGGTACCTGATGCCGCGTTTTTTTATCGTGTCCAATTCATCACCCGAATCCCTTTTTCCTGTGCTATTAATCCTATAATAATGTCTTCAACGACACTAAGAAGTATCTTACAATACATATATGTATAGGATGTATTCCAAAAGACTTGATTACCTCCCTCCATATCTTTTTGCACGCATAGATGCCATGAAAGAAGAAAAGGTGTCTCAGGGCGTGGATGTGATCGACCTGGGAGTCGGAGACCCGGATCTCCCGACCCCCGGCCATATCATTGACGCGTTATGCACTGCGGCGCAGGACCCTGCCAACCACCATTATCCGTCTTATACAGGTATGCTCGCATATCGCGAGGCGGTGGCCGCATGGTACAGAACACGATTCGGGGTTGGCCTTGATCCAGGAAACGAGGTGCTGGCGCTGATCGGTTCGAAAGAGGGGATTGCCCATATCCCTGAGGCGTTTGTCAACCCCGGCGAGTATGTTCTTGCGAGTGATCCGGGTTACCCTGTATACAAGACATCGACACTTTTTGCCGAAGGGAGGGTATATGAGCTTCCACTGGTTGAAGAAAACAGTTATCTGCCCGATCTTGACGCGATCCCTCGTGATGTTAAAGAAAATTCCAGGATCATGTTCATTGGCTACCCCCACAATCCCACTTCGGCATGTGCTCCTCTCTCTTTCTTTGAAGAAACGGTAGAGTTCGCCCGTGACAATGAGATCATCGTAGTGCACGACAACGCATACTCGGAGATTACCTTTGACGGGTATAAGGCACCATCTTTCCTTCAGGCTGATGGTGCGGTGGAGGTAGGTATCGAGATGCATTCCCTCTCCAAAACCTACAATATGACCGGATGGCGGCTTGGAATGGCCTGTGGCTCGGCAGAGATCATAAAAGGGCTTGGACAGGTCAAAACAAATGTCGATTCCGGTGCATTCAATGCCATACAGCATGCGGGAATCGCAGCACTCAACGGGCCCCAGGAGTGTGTGGCTGACGCATGCAGCATATACCGGGAGCGTCGTGATCTTCTTGTCAGTGCATTGAGGGAGATGGGCTTCGATGTAACTCCTCCTAAAGCCACGTTCTATATCTGGGTCAGGGTTGACGATTCTATGGCGTTTGCTTCAAAAATGCTCGATGAAGCAGGGATCGTGGTAACCCCTGGTATTGGGTTCGGGAAATATGGTGAGGGTTACGTGCGTTTCGCCATCACGAGGTCGATAGAGAGAATCCGCGAGGCAACAGACAGAATGAGGGAGGTTACACTATGACTGCTCCTGTGCTCCCTCCCCATATGTTTATACAAAACGGCCATCTCTGTATGGGTGAACATGACCTCGTGGAGCTGGCAGAAAAATATGGCACTCCGTTATATGTTACCGATGAACAAAGGATAAAAGATAATTATCGCCGTCTGAATAATGCACTTAGCAGGCATTATGAAAGGGTGCAGGTCCTTTATGCAGCGAAGGCGAACGGCAACCTCTCGGTGCTGCGGGTACTTGCAGAATGTGGGTGCGGTGCGGATGTATTCTCTCCCGGAGAACTCAGACTGGCTCTTGAAGCCGGAATGCCTCCTGAAAAACTTCTTTTCAATGGCAACTCGAAGAGCAGGGAGGATCTCTCTCTTGCCGTCCGTACCGGTGTCAGGGTATCCGTGGATTCTTTTGATGAGCTTAGGCAGCTCAATGAGGTGGCGGAAGGCAAAAAAGTGAAGATTGCATTCCGGATCAATCCGGCAATCGAAGTTCCCACTCACCCGAAGATCGCCACCGGACTTAGAACAACGAAATTTGGAATACCTGCGGAAGAGATCATCGATGCATACCGTGAAGCACTTAAATCTCCAAACATCGAGCCTGTTGGCATCCACTGCCATATCGGGTCTCAGATCCTGGAAGTGGCGCCTTTTGTCAGGGCTGCGGAAGTCATGGCCGGTGTTGCTGAAGAGGTGACCTCCATGGGGGTCAACCTGGAATTTGTGGATATCGGTGGCGGGTTGGGCATACCATATGACCGATCCCGTGATCATGCCCCTTCGATGGAGGAGTATGCGGATGCGGTCATGCCGGTATTTATTGACGCGATAAGGCGTGCAAATATAAAGCCTGCTCTCTGGGTTGAACCGGGACGATCCCTGGTCGGGGACTCTTCCGTGCTTGTGGTAAAGGTGAACTCCACGAAACAGGCATACAAAAATTTTGTAAATGTAGATGCAGGATTCAACCTTCTTGCCCGCCCGGTAATGTATGATTCCTATCATGATGTGATCGTTGCAAACAAGGCCGACCGCCCCCCGGTGAAGGAGTACACGATCGCCGGGCCTATATGCGAAACGGGTGACATACTTGCGGGCGACAGGATGATGCCTGAGATTTGTGAGGGAGATGTTATTGCAATTCTTGATGCCGGTGCCTACGGCTTTGCAATGTCGTCCCAGTACAACAGCAGGCCGAGGTGTGCTGAAATCCTCATAAATGGCAGAGAAAAGGGGCCGATGCGACGGGAAGAGACAATTGACGATGTCACCGCAACGATGAAAAAGCCTTCATGGCATTGATCTGTATCAGGAAAAGGTAGTCACTTGAAGTTCTACTATGAACTTGTTGATGATCTTCTTGGAAGGGAAGAGTTCGCGAAACTTGTAGAGAGCAAGATAAACGATAGCGGCGGGATTCTGGAAGATCATGTCGCTGCAATGCTGGTATTAAAAGATCTGGGGAGGGCTCACCAGAAGGTCGCCAGACTGGACAAAGGTGCCTCATTTGTTCTTTTTTTTGGGAAAATCATCGAAAAATCCGGCCCTCGTGTTTTCAAGAAAGAAGGAGGGGATAGTGGTTTTGTATCTGAAATTATTGTGGGTGATGAGACCGGAAACGCCCGCCTTCTCCTCTGGGGAGATATGGCAAGAGGTGTTGAAGAGGTTGACCAGGGGGATGTAGTCGAGGTTCTTGCCCGTTTCAAATCCAAAGACAGAGAATTTCCACAGTTGAGTGTGATCGCTCTGAAAGAATCTTCTTCTGAGATCAGGTGTCTTAATCCTGCACCATCCGGCGATACCGCTCCTGCCCTTCATAACATTACAGTAAAACTCGTTGCTGTGAGATACAAGAAATTTATGAGAAAAGACGGTTCGGACGCGGAGTATATCGATGTTCTTGCCGGCAACGAATCAGGAGTATTCAGGTTATTATGCTGGACTCCTGAACTTATCGAAGGAATTCAGGCAGGTGACAATGTTGTTGTTGAAAACGCGATATTAAAGTCAAAAAGGGGAGTTGAAGAATATCAAATAGATGAGAATACGGTGATCAGCAAGATTGACCGGCAGGTCGAAATCGCTTTTACAGGCACAAATGAGGTCTCTGCGGGAGGGCATTATTCTGTCAGGGGCCGGGTAACGAAGGTACTCCCTCCCCGTAATTTCACGAGGCAGAACGGTGAAGAGTCATGGGTAAGGACGATTACGATCTCCGATGAGTCAGGGGAGTTGCCGGTTGTGATGTGGGGCGATCTGGCTGTTCTTCATATTGTCAGGAAAGATTTTGTTACGTTGTATAATGCAATTGCAAAGAACGGGAGGTCCGGCGGGGTTGAGCTGAACACCACCGGCAGCAGTACCGTTGAGGTCCGGAATGATGAACCTGCTTCAGGGGTCAGCATAAAGGGGACGGTAGTCAGATCTTCTATTGGATATACGATCGACAATGGTGCTGAGTGTTATGTCCTGAGTACGCCACTGAAAAACGGTTCTGAAGTATTGATTGAGGGTCAGTTGTCAAGGAAGATTATCACCCCTGAAAAATGCTCTGGATGCTCCATAATTAAAAAATCCGTGTTGATGCGAATTGATAATTTTATTGACAGTTTGTCAGTGAAGCAGTGACAGATCAGTCATGTATACTTTCACTCCACGTGGCTGATAGATATATATTCCTGGCGTGAGTCAATATTAAAAAGAAGGTGAATTAAGAATGGCAGATATTGAACTTGAAGACTTGCCAGGAGTTGGACCAACGATTGCTGAAAAAATGCGTGAAGCAGGGTATATAACCGTCGCTTCAGTGGCTACAGCCTCCCCTTCTGATCTTGCCGAGGCGGCAGAGATTGGAGAATCCACAGCAAAAAAACTTGGCAAGGCAGCCCGTGAATTGGCTGATATCGGAGGATTCAAAACAGGGACGGAAGTGATGGCCCGCCGCAGGGAAGTTAGAAAGCTTAAGTTGCTTGTACCTGATCTGGATGATCTCCTTGGTGGTGGCATTGAAACACAGGCGATAACAGAGGTTTATGGTGAGTTCGGTTCCGGAAAAAGCCAGATAGTGCATCAGATGGCAGTTAATGTGCAACTCCCTGAGGAGATGGGCGGTCTCAACGGTAGCTGTATATATATCGATACCGAAAATACATTTCGCCCTGAACGTATCGCCCAGATGACTGAAGGTTTTGGGAGTGATATTGGTGACATAGAGGAAGTGCTCTCCCGCATCCATGTTGCAAAGGCTACTTCATCAGATCACCAGATGCTGCTGGTTGATGCTGCACGCGAACTTGCCGCCTCGCTCAGGGAGAGCGAAAAACCAGTGAAGCTTGTAATAATTGATTCCCTGACATCACTATTCCGGGCGGAATATGCGGGAAGGGGCACACTGGCAGGAAGGCAGCAGAAACTGAACACCCATATGCATGATCTTCTCAAACTGGTGGATGAGCATAATGCCGTTGGTCTGGTTACAAACCAGGTCATGTCAAATCCCGGTATTCTTTTTGGGGATCCCACAAAGCCTATTGGCGGTAATATTGTAGGCCATACAGCCACATTCAGAATATATCTCAGGAAAGGTAAAGGTGGAAAACGCGTTGCCAAACTGGTCGACAGTCCGAATCTCCCTGAAGGAGAAGCTCCGTTCTCAGTAGAAACATCGGGACTGAAACCGGTATGAAGGCATTGGTATGTGATGTTGACGGTACGATCACCGACAACAGACGCCGGATAAACACAGATGCAATAATATGCATACGTGAACTTGTTGATAACGGAGTTCCTGTTGTGATTGCCAGTGGAAATACCACATGCGCAGTTGATATCCTCTGTAAGATGATAGGAACCCGGGGAGAGGTAATTGTTGAGAACGGGGGTGCAATAAGAGCAGGATTTGACATGGATCTAATGGTCCTTGGGGATCAGGAGGTATGCTGGGAGGCGTTTAGAGTAATTGAAGAACATTTTGCTACCAGGGGGAAGAAACTCACCCTCTACAGCCCCCAGTACCGGTTTGCTGATGTTGCATTTGCACGGAATGTTGATGTTGATGAGGTGAGGAGAATTGTTCAGGATCTTCCGGTAAAGATACTTGACTCCCGGTTTGCAGTTCATATACAATCAGATGGTCTGAACAAAGGAGAGGCATTGAAAAAGATCGCACCCCTGATGAATTTGTCTCCGGAAGATTTTCTGGCGGTTGGGGATTCTTCAAATGATATTGAGATGCTGGAATGTGCAGGCATCGGGGTTGCGACAGGTAATGCGGACAGGCAGACAATGGATGCTGCCGATTATATCGTTGGAAAAAAATATGGTGACGGGTTTGTAGAAGCGGTATCAAAATATTTTATCTCGCCTTTTTTAGCATATAGCGATCAACAACTACATAATCCCTGATATCTTTTACTGATTCAAAAGGTATCAACATCCTTTCACCATCCATTTCACATCCTGTAGTGTTGAATGTTTCATCCGGTTTCACAATCAGATCAACGACCTGACCGGTGTCAAGATCCACCATTACATTTTTTATGATACCAATCATTATTCCGTCATTGCTCATAATGGTCTTGCGGGATAGTCTGCGGGAGAGTGTCTTAACCATAATAGAAAATTCATAATATAACTATTTAAATCATTCCAAATACGGAATCATTGATATATTTCATATATTTGGGAAAATCTTGTTTTCCTTTGATATTATTTGATTTTGAATTTGTCCTGAAATATTTACGTGGATGGGAAAAGGCGCATAACATCGCTTTGTGTTACAATCCCGACTGGTTTGCCGTTTTCTACTATAATGAGCCTTCCAATTTCCCGTTCTTTGAAATCTCTGAGTATCTCATATATACGGGTCCCGGATGAAGCCTTTACCACATCTTCCGTCATAATTCTGGTGACATTTGTATCCAATGCCAGGCCGGAATCCATTGCTCTTGCGATGTCTGATAATGTAACAATTCCGTAAAGGCGGCCTTCATCCATTACTGGTGCCCCGTGTATGTGCCTTGATGCAAACAGGTGTACTGCCTCGGCAATCGTTCCTGAAACAGGGATGAAGATTATTGGTGCACTCATAATGTCACGGATCGGTTTTTTCGGTAAAGATACCATTTCGGATACTGAAATGATGAGCCCCTGGTGGTTTTCGTCCATGCCCGTGATCTCACCTTTTAGCAGGAGTTTGTTCACCGGGGTAGGTCCGATGCTGATCCGATCGCCGATCTCAAACATTCTGACACTCCCGATTATCTTTATCATAGCCTGGCATATGTCCGGGTTGCATAATGTCGTAAAGGCAATTTCTGTTGCGCGGGCAGAGGTGATACATTCGTTATCCCTGTATATGGTTACTTCGGATTCCTTTGCAAAATTGTCGAGATTCAACTCCCGGTATGTTGCGGCAGTGGGTGTATATCCTCCTTTTGGGCCGGGAACACCTTCCACAAGCCCAAGGGCTTTTAGGGCTTGCATCTGATTTCTTACAGTTCCGGGATTCCTTTTAAGCACATCTGCGATCTCCTCACCTTTTATTGAGTGAGAGTGCTTATGATAAAGTGAAATCAGTGTGATCAGTATATCCTTTTGGATCAGTGACAAATCCATAATGATCAATCATTAGAAATCGATTTAATAAATAAGGTGTGCAATTAATGGAATTTGAAACGCTGCCCACAGTGCCGACGGCAGAAGAACTACTGGACAGGAGCCTCAGAAGGGCAGCTGCCAAGAAGAAGCAGAAAAGAAACCGCGACCTGGCGAACGAGGAGTTTGTCAGGGCGGTTGCCAAATCCATATATGACAGGCTTGAAAGCGTAATAGAAAAATTTCCTGATTTCAATCGTCTGCCTCCGTTCTATATGGATCTGGTTGAGATTCTGTATAAAAAAGACAGAATACAGAAATCCCTTGGAGCAGTTCAATGGGCGGCTGAGAAATCAAAAGAACTGGGATATAGCTATGCAAAGGAGATGAAGGATTCGCCTGACAGTTCCCTGATAAGAAAAAGGGCTGTTGCAAGGATTTCTTCAGTAGTGAACCAGGTTGACAGCGATCTCAGGTTTTTAAACGATGCAAGGAACGTCCTGAGGAAACTTCCTGATATCAGTGATGATTTTACAGTTGTTGTTGCAGGTTACCCAAATGTCGGAAAGTCTTCATTTATCAGGCTGGTCTCTTCCGCCACCCCGGAGATTGCAAATTACCCTTTTACAACAAAAGGGATTATCGTTGGGCATCATGAGATAGGGAGGGAGAGAGTTCAGTTTGTGGACACACCCGGACTCCTGGATCGTCCGGTGGAAGAGAGAAATATCATCGAACAGCAGGCGTTAAGTGCAATTATCAATACGGCGCATATCATTCTTTTCATCCTTGATCCAAGTGAACACTGTGGTTATTCAGTTGATGTGCAGAATGCGCTGCTTGGTGAGATCAGGGGTATGGTTGATGCGCCGGTGGTTGTTGCGGCGAATAAATCTGATCTGATGGTATTTGATGGGATTTTGTCGATGTCAACAGTTACCGGTGAGGGGGTCGACATCGTTCTGGAGGAATTGCTCAAATACAGATCCCTGCACCGGCAACAAGAGAGCCCGCAATAAATCCAAGTATTGTGCATCCGTTTAAAGGAGGGAGGCCTGCATGAGCGTTTCCTTTTCCTGCAATATACATAAGAAGCGCCATACCAAAAACTGCGCCTGCAATCGCACCCAATACCGGATATGACATATTGAAGATCACTCCCGGTGAATCCACCCAGATATACGCGGACACAACCAGTATAGAGGGCATAATCAGGTCTCCCATTCCAAGAACAAATGCGCCCCTCTCCTCTTTTTTGTCCGAGATTCTAAGGTCCCCGCGTACGAATGAGAAATCTCTTTTTTTTGGGAGCATCACAAATATAGGAGCTTTTGATTCAACTACGCCGTCGGCAAGAGTGATCATATGTTTTGTCCGGTACACAGAGATCGCATCATATACTGACAGAATGATAAGAAGAAGGATGACCGGTAGTACTTCAAGTGATATTCCGAATATTGCTGCCAGCCCCCCTGCAACAAGCACGCCTATTGTATCGATGACATACCATTCCGGATATATGTAGAGGGCCGCAGTTGTCGCGCCCGCAAGCAATACTGCGGTGACGACTGTAATATCAGTCATGCCGGAGATGATCGAAACGGCGGATATAAAAATATACATCAGACTGAAAAATATCGAACCGGCAATGATCAATGAGAGTATCCGCCGACCACCCAGTTTAATGATCATGATCATAATGAATGTGAAAACAAGCAGCATTCCTATAAAAATCAACGGATTTGCCATAGATCCAGGATCTTCAAACGCCACTATGCCGGCATTTCGCATGGGAGTGGCAATCCAAAGGGCGATCGCCTGGGCGGTAAGCATCATAAGGGTAAAACCCGTGAACGGTATGATCTGCCCGATCTTCATATCTTCACTCCGTTAAACATAGTTAGTTTAATAAATTCGTCCTCATTACCTAAAAGCATGGAGCTACAGGATTTCATCACGGAGATCATACTTACCATCATTCTTGTGATCTCAACCCTTGTACTTGTTCTAAGATTCTGGCAGGACGCCATAGTGGCTGTAACAGCCGTTATTGTTGTGCTTTCTTTGTGGTGCCTATTTATCATCATAGATCTGAAGATTCGTGAACTGAACGAAAATATCCTGATGCGCGAAAGAAATCTCAGGATAAACATGGATGAAGTGGCGAAACAGATTTCAGAGAAGAATGATCACACCCTTCAGCAGATGAATGAGCTAATCAGCGAGATCTCGCGGAGAATGTACCGTTAAATTTATTGAGGTGGATTATCTTTGGGCGTAGCCATAAGGGAACTGCTTACCGGATTTAAGCATGAAGTGACGTGGCAGGATCTGGCAGGAAGTGCGGCAATAGATGCCAACAACGCACTTTACCAGTTTTTGACCATTATTAGGCAGCCGGATGGAACTCCCCTGATGAATAAGGATGGCCAGGTGACATCCCACCTGTCAGGCATCCTGTTCAGAACCTCTACTTTTCTTGAGAACGGTCTAAAACCGGTATTTGTATTTGACGGAAAACCTCCTGATTTAAAGGCGGAAACGGTTGCGGAAAGAAGGGAGGCAAGGGAAAGAGCCGGTGCCGCATGGAAGGAGGCGGTAAGGGTGGGAGACATGGAAACCGCTTACAGGAAGGCCGTATCATCTGCGCGTATAGACCGTTATGTCATTGAAACCTCATGCAGGCTGCTTGATTTGATGGGCATTCCTCATATTCAGGCCCCAAGTGAGGGTGAAGCACAGGCCGCGCACATGGCAAGAGGCGGTGTTGTGGATTATGCGGTCTCTCAGGACTACGACTCGCTTCTCTTTGGGGTGCCCGTGCTTGTGCGTAATCTCACGGTAAGCGGGAAACGAAAATTCAGGAACAGGACAGTTACTATTAAACCGGAACGTATATTTCTCGATGAGTTTCTTGCAGCAACCGGTATATCAAGGGAGGATCTCATCAAAATATCAGTACTTATTGGCACCGATTTCAATGAGGGTGTCAAAGGGGTCGGGCCGAAGACTGCGCTTAAAATTGTCACTTCCGGCAGGTTCGAAGAGACTATAGAGGAAAAATCACCCGGGTTTGATCCCGGGCCGGTGCTGGAATTCTTCAAGCGACCTCCGGTTATTGAGTGTGGGATACCTGAATGGTCTCCTCCTGATGTGGACGGGATTATGGGGATGCTCTGTGACGAATTTGGATTTTCAGTGGAGAGGGTCAGAAATGCCCTTGGGAGATTGTGCGAGAGTAACAGCCAGAAAACCCTTGATCAATGGTTCTGAGAGAATCAGGAGGTACTTTATTTTTCAATGCTCTGTTTTTTTGATGAGATTGAAAGGGGTTTTACTCTGTCACGGGGCATTGAATGATAGTTATTTATAAATAAGATTGAATCGGGAACAGAGTCATATGAACAGGTACAGATGTAAAAAATGCGGGTATGTGTACAATCCGGAGACCGGAGATCCTACGCAGGCAATAAGTCCCGGGACACCGTTTGAAGAACTGCCTGATCAATGGCGTTGCCCGAGATGCGGCAGGAAGAAGGACAATTTCGTGTTGATCTAGTTTTGGACCGGTTGGATTTATTTGCCGATATATAACTGCTGACTACATTCAGTTAGAATGAACAGATCGGTTCTGATTGGATCATATAGCAAAATTTTCAATTAATAATACATATTGTAATAGATATTACGGAGATTTAGGATGCCGCCAAGAAAAGTTACCGGTAGAATCGATTGGGTAGGGGCTGTTGACTGGGACAGAAGACTCTTTGATGGAATCATCCCGCTTCCCGGTGGAACCAGTTATAACTGTTATATCGTCAGGGGGGAGGAGAAAACGGCACTCATCGATGCCGTTGATACATCTTTTGAGGAAGAATTGTTCACCAATCTCTTCAAATCAGGGATTTCGTCTCTTGACTATATTGTTGTAAACCATGCCGAACAGGATCATTCCGGCTCATTGCCTTTCATACTTGATCTCTTCCCAAATGCAAAAGTAGTGACAAACGGGAAATGTGCCGAACTTCTCACAGAACTTCTCCTCATACCGGGAGACAGGATCATGGTCGTGGACGATCGGCAGTCACTCTCCCTGGGTGGAGTCTCTCTTCAGTTCTTGATCATGCCTTGGGTGCACTGGCCTGAGACGATGGTTACATACTGCCCAGAGGAGAAAATTCTGTTTTCATGCGATCTTTTCGGTGCACATTATGCAACTTCCAAACTTTTTGCCGGAGACGACGAAGAGATCAGGGTTGGGGCAAAACGCTATTATGCCGGTATCATGATGCCGTTCCGGACCACGATACGGAATCATCTTGAGGTGATTGGTGATCTTGACATTGAGATCATCGCACCAAGCCACGGGCCGTTGTACGATCAACCCGGGCAGATGATTGATCTGTATAAAGGATGGGTCTCTGAAGATCATTCAAATGATGTGGTGATCGCCTATGTTTCAATGCATGGTTCCACGAAAAAGATGGTAAATAAACTCTCGGATGAACTCATCGCGCTTGATTTGAATCCTGTATTATATAATCTTACGTGCAGCGATCCGATTGAGATTGCCACCTCTCTTGTAAGCGCAGCGACGCTTGTTATAGGAACCCCCACAATGCTATTCGGACCACACCCGCTGGCATTGAGTGCTGCACATATCGTAAACATGCTCAGACCGGATACAAAGTACCTGGCTATCATCGGTTCTTACGGCTGGGGCGGGAAGGCCGTGGAGACGATTGATGGCATGCTCAATCATATTAAGGCAGAGAGGATTGAGCCGGTATATGTAAGGGGGCAGCCGGACGAACAGGATTTTGCAGCCATTGCCGCTCTCGCAGAAAAAATTGCAGGGGGGCACAGGGAGCTTGGACTGCTTGGTTGATATACAGAATTTTTTATTTTATTTATAAAATACCCTTTGAAATCCTCAGAAATTATTATATCTGGATTTTAAGGATTCATGCAGGATGGTGCAATTATGCTGTAAACCGGATGTAGGGAGTATCGTTGTAGGGGGTGGGGACAGAGTTCCCCTGAAATTCCTCCCCATTTTGCGATATTCACCATATTTGGATGAATAAGAATTCATCTGTGATACGAAAAATAATTTTACTGGAAAAATTTTCACTAGAAATATTTTTTGAATTACATCAATTTCCAGTTGATCTTCCAGGTTTCACCGTCTTTTTCGAATGATATCGTCCTCGGAGGTGCCACATCGTTCAATGAACCGCTACTGATCTCCTTTGTGGTGATCTCAATAAAGAGTGAGTTTCCATCAGGATAATATTGGATCACATTATACCCGATCATTTCCCCGTTGTCGAGCTTTTCGTCGATCTGCTCCTGGATCGTATCTATTGTTACACCTCCTGACTTGACCGAGTCGGAATAAAGACTGTACGCTCCCTGTGCATTGTTTGAATTGAACGCACTGATGAATGAGTCCAGGACGTTTGTAAGCTCTGTCTCTCCTGCACTGGGGGAGGTGGGAGTCCCGCTATCCGGTACAGTTGTTGAACCCGGATCGGGTGCAACCGTGCTGACCGGTGTCGCGGCGGGTGTGTCTCCTGATGATACAGGCAGTTTCAGGAATGGAAGTTGTCCAAGGGCCACGAGGATCACGACAATGACTATAATCCCCACAACAGCCATCCCGATGATCTTACCTTTTCCACCGGACTCCTGGTATCCATAGTCGGGGTACCCGTATATCGCATCACCTCTCCCTTTTTTCGGTTTTTTTACCTTCGGCGCTCTCTGGGGTTTTACCTTTTTCTGTTTGGGCACTTTCTGCTTTTTCTGACGGCTTCGCTTTTTCTGTTCGTCATAAACGGGCTGATACCCAATATCCCTTCCTTCCTGGTACATGCCTGGTGGTTTTTGTCCCGCTGGTGCCGGTGCGCCCGGAGGAGGGTGCGGATACCCCATAGGATCATGTCTTCCTTCATACAATCCGCCCATTGAGGCCTGATCATTGATAACCGGGGCGACCGGATCGTGTCTCTGATTCACCGGTTCATGATATGCCCCATACGAAGTATTACTGTGCATCAACGGATCGGTAACAGGCGGTTGTTCCGGTTTTTTGTGAACAGGAGGAGTTTCTTGGGCTGCCACTCCGCCGGTATTTGCCATTCCGAGATCCCCCCCGCAGGCATGGCAGAACCTGGATTTGGATATTAATTTTTCCCCGCAATTCGGGCAAAAGGCGAACTGCCCGGAAGGGGGTGCGGACATTTCAGGTTTTGTGAATGCCGGGGATGGTGCCGGAGGAATATTGGGGGTGGTTGTTGCCGGAGGAACGGTCGTTTCACTGGTACCGAAAGGCTGATTTTCAACTTCGTTGCGGGAAAGTATGCCTTCCCGGATCTCTGTCACCCAATTACTCAGTTCTTCATTCCTTTCTTCAGGCGCGCCGATGAATGTAATGATCATTCTTTTAATTTCACCGTTTGATGCCTTTATGGAGAGATTAAGTGTGGGCGTTCCGGACAGGTCTTCGCCTGTTCTGGCCATCACGATATCCTGTCTGTCTATATCACGGGATGATTCCCCTCTTGGATCATCCGAGTCAAGCAATATTAGCCGTTTATTTGTCAAATATGCGCTAAATGAACGGTTTTTTATGGACACATTCCTGGATTTCAAATTTATCCGTTCATCACGCAGGTTTGCAGAAGGATCCATCTGTTAATTTATTTCAGACTGAAGAGCTTATAAATTTCCAAGAAGGTACGATAATTTCAGGTTCGTATGAACATTCTATCTATTTTGTCCTTATCCAATGATACGATCACGGGCCTTCCATGTGGGCATGTGTATGGTACCGCCGTATGTCTCAGCTGTTCAATCAATCTCAGCATCTGATCATATGAGAGTGCAGTTCCGGCCTTTATTGCCCCTCTGCATGCCACCATGCATGTCAGGCGTTCTTTTTCACCGCGACGGTCGTCTTTCAGACCTTTGATATATTCCTCCACCAGATCCTGAATAAATGAAGAGCCCTGGAGCCGGCCCAGAATGACCGGTATTGCGGTGACTGCCAGTGTATTAACGCCAAAATCTTCAATTTTGAAGCCTTCTTCAGTCAAAAAAGGCATACTATCTTTGAGAATGGAATAATCAGCAGGATTCAGCCTCAAGACCTGTGGTGTTATGAGTTCCTGTGAGAGCCTGCCTTCCTTCCTGATTTTTTCGACCTGTTCATATAGAATACGTTCATGTGCGGCATGCTGGTCGATGAGATACAGCTTCTTTTCATCCTCCGGGACGGCAATGATGTACGTTAACGCGTACTGGCCGACAATTTGAAGAGGAGGAAGTGCATTGACATTTTTCGAGTCATCTGATATAATCCCGGTAAGTCTGAGCTGGCGATCTGTGGCGGAAAATCCGGCCGGTGTTGTGCCTGTAACATATGATCTTCCTGATTCTGAGATGCCCCCGGCTCCAGTTAAGGATATATGACGCTCATGAAATCCTGTTTTTTTGTTATATGTTAGGTGGGATTCTTTTTCTGATGAGATCATTTTTGCCCCTGGATCTTTTCCCGGAACCAGATCATGCTCCATAAGGGCTGACCAGATCTCCTTTTTGATCTCACCGGCAATTTCGTCCGGATATGATAATCTGATCTCACGTTTTGAGGGATGGACGTTAACATCAACATTTCCAGCATCAGTTGAGATCTCAATGAAAACAACCGGATGCCTGTTTTTTGGAAGAAGGGTGCGGTAACCTTGGATCACGGCCCTGTTTATAACGGTGGATTTAACGGGACGGTGGTTTACTGATATTATCATATCAGACTGACTTGATTTCATCAAGACGGGTTTGGAAACATAGCCGGAGATCTTTATATGATCACCCCCTGATTGGACAGGAACCAGAAAATCTGCGGTTTCACGGCCATAAATCATGAGAATTGCATCATACAGCGATCCATTCCCTACAGTGTTTATCCTCTCCTTACCATTTTGGAAAAGCCTGAATTTTATGTCATTGTTCACAATCGCTGCGGTTTCGACAACCCTGTAGATGTGCAGAAATTCCGTGCTGACCGACTTGAGATACTTTTTTCTGGCAGGTGTATTGAAAAACAGGTTCTCAACAATAATTGAAGTGCCTGCAACCGCGGCGGCTTCTCCTGCTTCCTGCTGTTCTCCTCCCCTGACCTTTAACCTCGTTCCTTCAAGGATCTCCGGGTCATGGGTTTTTGTAACTATTGTCATATCTGACACGGCAGCAATGCTTGCAAGCGCCTCGCCCCTGAATCCCAGTGATCTTACTGATTCAATCTCTTTCGCACTGCTGATCTTGCTTGTTGCATGGGGAACAAAGGCCAGACACGCATCAGCAGGTTGCATCCCGCACCCATTGTCAGTGACCTTTATTGATTCAATACCGGCTTTGCTGGATGTAATTTCAATAGTGATAATGGTTGAACCTGCATCAACCGAGTTCTCTACCAGTTCCTTAACAACAGATGCCGGCCGCTCAATCACTTCACCAGCGGCTATTTTATTTACAGTCTCTTCATCAAGCATCCTGATGCGAGGTGAAACGGTCAACGTGATCCTCCGTTATCAATCGTATTCAGGAGTGCATTTAAACAATTCAGTGCTTCAACCGGGGTCATGGTGTTGATATCAATCGATTGCAGTTTGTTAAGTATCTGGCGTTCTTTTCCTGAAATGTTATCTGGGGTGCCCCCACCATCCACTAGAAGCATCTGCGTATACACCCTTGTACGTCCTCCTCCGGTCATGTTCTCCTTTACAAGAAGCTCTTTTTGGATCTCTTCTGCGCGTGATGTGACTTTTTTTGGAATCCCTGCCAGACCTGCCACATGAATCCCATAGCTTTTGTCTGTGGGGCCCCTGATGATCTTTCTCAGGAAAGTAACATCAGAGCCGGTTTCCCTGACTGCAAAGTGATAGTTTACAACCCTCTTTAGTTTGTCTTCCATGGCAATCAGTTCATGAAAATGAGTGGCAAAAAGGGTTCTTGGTCCTTTTCCCCCTCCCCCGTGCAGGTATTCAAGAACGGCCTGTGCAATTCCTGTCCCGTCGATTGTGGATGTGCCTCTTCCTATCTCATCGAGAATTATCAGGCTTTTTCCTGTAAAATTGTTCAGGATGTTTGATAGCTCCAGCATTTCCACCATGAATGTGCTCTGCCCGCTTGCCAGATCATCGAAGGCCCCCACACGTGTGAATATCCGGTCAGCAATCCCGATTTTTGCATGTGCGGCAGGCACAAAACTTCCTGCCTGTGCCAGAATATGTATGAGCGCGATAGAGCGCATATATGTGGACTTGCCCGCCATGTTTGCCCCGGTAATGATCATTATCTGTTCATGGGAGGAATTGATCTCAATGTCATTCGGGACATACCCGGATTCCAGGTTATGCTCGACAACGGGGTGCCTACCCTCTCTTATTGTGGTTTTTTCCGATTCCAGGATCTCAGGTCTCGTATAATTATTATAAACAGCAATTTCGGCAAAGGATGAGAATAGATCCAGTCTCGCAAACCCAAGGGCGGTTTCCTGGAGTTCAGTTATAGTGCTTCTCAGTATATTGATGAGATCCGAATACAGCTCCTTCTCAAGGGCGCCGATCTTTTCTTCGGCATTTGATATCAATGCCTCTTTTTCTGATAGTTTGGGAAGTGTAAAGCGTTCTGCATTTGTCATTGTCTGTTTTCTGATATATTCCGGGGGTGCCAGATGTAGATTTGTTTTGGTAATTTCAATATAATAACCAAAAACTTTGTTGAATCCGATTTTGAGGGATTTTATGCCGGTTCTCTCACGCTCTTCCTGCTGGAATGCAGCAATCCAGTCCTTCCCGTTTATTGCAAGATCCCTCAGTTCGTCGAGTTTGGAACTGTATCCTGATTTAATAATCCCGCTGCCCCTGGTATTGGCAGGTGGATCTTCAACGATTGCCGAACTGATTAGCCTGGTGGTCTCTTCAAAATCATGTATCTGGGATAGTGATTCTGAAATGAGATACGGCGTTCCTTCTTCAAGAAGGGATGAGATCTCCGGAATTTTTCCCAGTGAATTCCTTAGCGCCACCAGATCCCTTGGTGTGGCGTTTCCATACGAGATCCTTCCCGCAATACGTTCGATGTCCGAACAACCTTTCAGGAGTTCTTGTGTTTTCAATCTTGCCTGTGTATCCTCTACAAAAAAACCAACCGCATCCAGACGGTTATCTATCCCCTCTTTGTCTGTCAGTGGCCTGATGAGAGTTGATTGTAGTAGCCTCCTTCCCATGGGAGTCCTGGTGTGATGGTTTAGGGTTGAGAAGAGGTCATGATCAATTTTTTCATTCCTGACGTTTTTCAGAATCTCAAGATTTCGCAGTGTAATGCTGTCAAGAATCATATGATTGCCTGTGCTCCGGAATGAAAGGCGGTTGATGTGGGATAATGTGGACATCTGGGTTTCTTTGGCATATGAGAGTGCGGAACATGCTGCGATCACTCCATATTTTGCCCCGCCGCAGCCATATGCATCGAGGGTCGGCACGCCAAAGTGTTCAAGAAGTGACCTTGTTGCTGCTTCAGGATCACCGATATAACCTTCGTACTTTGTCACCGGCACACCATTTTCATTTATCAGATCACAAAGGTTTTCAGGTATGCCGGGACCCACCAGACATTCAGAAGGATTGTTTCTCGAGATCTCCGAGAGGATATTCATATAAGGCGACTCATCGTCAAGTTCGGTGATGAAAAATTCGCCGGTGGATATATCAAGGAAAGATGTGCCCCATCTCTTCTTTCCGTCCCATGAAAGTGACATCAGGTAAGATGTTGAGTGCGAGACGATCATCGTATCGTCTATAATGGTTCCGGGGGTGATTATGCGTGTAACTTCCCTTTTCACGACACCTTTCGCTTTTTTTGGATCTTCCACCTGCTCACATACTGCAATACGATACCCGCGGGCGACCATCCGTGCGATATATGAATCAGAAGAATGTACCGGGACCCCTGCCAGAGGCATTTTTTCACCGTTTTTATCTCTTCCGCGGGAGGTAAGTACGATATCAAGCTCGCGCGACACAGTCTCAGCATCGCTACCGAATGTCTCGAAAAAGTCACCCATCTGGAAAAAAACTATGCAGTCCGGATGATGGT
>Ga0272441_10002648_pt1 | contig 35840 bp, 39 predicted proteins | sample SSMProp6N_FD_193582 | JGI IMG/M metagenome (GOLD analysis project Ga0272441, IMG submission 193582) | Marine sediment archaeal communities from Little Sippewissett salt marsh, Falmouth, MA, United States - SSM-Prop-6N | ecosystem: Environmental > Aquatic > Marine > Wetlands > Sediment ...
AAAGTTTCAAGGAAAATAGGAAACTCATACTTGTTTTACGTGAGACGCCATTGGATCTGCCCAGTATTAAGAATATTTTATCTGCTAAGCAAGCAGGTGCGGTTATTCTTCCTGCTATGCCTGCTTTTTATCACAAACCTGAGAAAATAGATGATCTGGTTGATTTTATAGTCGGAAAAATACTTGATCAGATTGGTATTGAGCACTCTCTTTTCAAAAGATGGAAATAATTTTCAAATCTGAAACTTTAGCTCTAACAAAAAGATATTTACTTAAAAATCTTTTAATGTCTTCTGGAAATCATCAGGTAAAACAACATGTCTTTCAACTTCTTGCCATTCAAGACCATAATCAGATAACAACTTTTTCACCATATCAGGAATACGAGGTGCGCATAGAATCCCACGGACATTAACTTCGTCTACATCATTCTTAATATCATTTACATACATCCTAAGCTGTTGAACAGCGCTAATATTCGCCAGACTACGTTTAACCTCGATAACCACAGGCGTATGATCTTTATCGTAACCAAAAAGATCAATCATGCCTGATTTCACATGTTTCTCGCGTTTACTAATACGCAACCCCTCCTCAATTACACCTGGGTTACTGGTTATCTCGTTTACAACATCAGCTTCCATACCAGATATCACAAGTTTCGCATTATCACTAAGAGAAGTAGTAGCTACAAGCTTAACATCACGAAATGTTACCTTCATTTTTTCAGGTGGTTTAGTATGACGACATCTAAGAACAAGATAATCTTTTTTAACAACATATTCAGTTTTACTACCAGATGGCTGCCAGTTTATAGGCTCACGCATCATAGGCTGATGAACAAGCACTGCTCCATCCTGTTTAATCATAATAATACGTTCACCCCAATCTAAAAAAGAACGAGCACGGCCATGGTAATCAATCATACAGTCTCCTATTAAAATTAGAGTTGCTTTGTCCGCTTTTGATTTATGATGTCTTTCAATGAAAATTAGGGCATCAGACACAGAAGGATTTATAACATTCTCAGTCAAAGCAACCTCCTCACCAAACAAAATTTTTATTTTTCACAGATTTTTACAAAGTTTTCAAAAATCCGTCTACCATATTCTGTGTGCTCAACCTCAGGATGAAACTGTAAACCATAAAATGGTTTTTCAATGTGTTTCATCGCCTGAATCTCACAGCTTTCACTACTGGCAAGTAACTCGAAATTGTCTGGGATTCTTGTAACCTCATCATTATGTGACAACCAAACTACTGATTTTTCTGGGACTCCATCAAATATTTTATCATCCTTGGTTATTGTTAATTCCATTTTGCCAAACTCAGGAATATTTGATGGTTTAGCCTCCCCGCCAAAAAACAATGCCATAAATTGATGACCTGCGCAGATACCAAGAACAGGGAAAACAGCTTTCTCAAGATACTCCCCACAGTTACCAAGCTTGCCCTCTATACCAATTCTAGGAGATCCACCGGATAAAACCAACCCATCGATACCTTCCTTAGTTATTTCCTGAAAAGGCGCAGTATTCGGAACTATCTTGGTATCTACACCAAGGTCTCTGAGAGTACGCCATTCTCTATGAGTCCATTGACCACCATTGTCAATTACATATATTTTTACCATTTTTTTACTCCCATTCTACAGTGCTAGGTGGTTTATTTGTTACATCATAAACAACCCGGTTTATTTCTTGTTTAAGAGAATTTGTAATACGAGTAGAAATCCTGTCCATAACTTGATCAGGTATCTTGCTAAAAGCACAGGTCATAGCGTCAATACTTTGGACTGCGCGAACCGCAATGACATTGCCGTATGCTCTACGATCACCGTGGACACCAACTGATTTAACGGGTAGGAGAACTGCGAAATATTGCCAAGGCATCTCAATAAGACCTTTTTCTACAGCATTTTCTATTTCTTTTTCAACGATATCACATGCTTCACGTACAATTCTTGTTCTTTCAGGTGTTGCTTCACCAATAATTCTAACCGCTAGTCCGGGTCCTGGAAATGGTTGTTTCTCAGAAACAGGTAACTTTAGTGCTCTAGCAATTTTTCTAACCTCATCTTTATATAGATCGCGGAGCGGTTCAACAAGCTTCAGTTTCATATCCTTCGGCAAGCCTCCTACATTATGATGAGATTTAATGGTATCACGAAGGGTATCGCCGGATTCAATCCAATCAGGGGCGATAGTCCCCTGAACAAGGTATTCAACTTTTTCTTTCTGAGCAACTTTTTCAAAAACACGTATAAATTTTTCACCAATGATCTTACGTTTTTTCTCAGGATCAACAACATCTTTTAAAGCACTATAAAACTCTTTACTTGCGTCAATGAAACGATAATTAAGCTTCATTTTTTCCATTAATTTTTTTACATTTTTCGATTCGTTTTTCCGCATATAACCGGTGTTTACATGAACAGCAACTAGTTGTTTTCCAATCGCACGGTTTACAAGAGCAGCACAGACAGTACTATCCACACCACCAGAAAAAGCAATCAATGTTTTACCATCGACCTCTTTTTTTATTTTTGCAATGGTTTCTTCAATGAATCTTTCAGCATTAAACATTTAAACATCACTATTTAGCTAAAGCCTTTTTCCTCATATTAATTCTATATTTTTCTAGTTGTTTTTCTAGTTTTTTATCCTTTGTAGCTAGTATTTCAACGGCTAGAAGTGCAGCGTTGTCACCTCTGTCAAGGCCTACTGCTGCAACTGGTATACCCGGTGGCATTTGAATTATTGAAAGAATTGCATCAAGGTTTACTTTTCCGCTGACTGGTACACCAATAACTGGTTTTGCAGTATGAGCTGCGATACTACCAGGTAGTGCTGCAGCAAGTCCTGCTATGCCTATGAAAACATCTGCATCGCTTTTTTCAACAAGAGTCTTTAAAACATCTGGTGTTCTGTGTGCAGATGCAACTTTAATCTCATATTTAACATCAAATTCTTTTAGTATTTTTTCAGCTTTTTCAGCTATTGGCATGTCTGATTTTGATCCCATTATTATCTGAATTTTCATGTTATCAATTCAGGAGTATATGCTCCGGTTAATTAATAGTTTCGACCTAAAAAATTGTCAGTCGTAAATTAATTATAGGAGTTTATTATGTTGACATAAAAACCAAACTGAGAAATTAAAAATGAAACTTATAATCTGTGAGAAGAACATTGCTGCTAGGAGAATAGCTCAAATCCTATCTGGTGGAAAGTCTAAAAGCACTAGACTAGGAAAAATCCCGGTTTATGAATTCTCAAAAGATGATGAAACATGGAAAGTTATAGGCTTAAAAGGACATATTATTAATCTTGATTTCCCAGCTGGTTTCAATAAATGGACTAAAATATCCCCAAGCGACTTAGTCGATGTCGAACCTGTTAAAAAAGTAAGCGAAAGAAACATAGCAGCTACATTAAGATCACTTGTTGACGAAAATCCGTTTCTAATTGTTGCAACTGATTTTGATCGTGAGGGGGAACTTATAGGTGTTGAAGTTGTTAATCTACTTAAAGAATACAACAAGAGTATTAATCAGATAAAAAGAGCAAAATTTAGTGCTATAACAGGTTATGAAATTAAAAAAGCATTTGATAACCTAACAGAAATTGATTATAACCTTTCAAGTGCTGGGGAGTCACGTCAAATTATTGATCTAATCTGGGGGGCGGTGTTAACTCGTTTTATCTCGCTAACATCTCACCGTTTAGGCAAAGATTTTTTGTCAATTGGAAGAGTTCAATCCCCAACATTAGCTCTTCTCGTGAAGAGGGAAAAAGAAATCAAAGATTTCAAACCTAAAACTTATTGGAAAATCATCGCAACATTGAAAAAAGATAAAACATTTAAAGCAACACATATAGAAGGACAGTTTTGGGATGAAGAAAAAGTAAAAAAGATATATGATAATATTAAAGACAGTAAAACAGGCATTGTCAAAAAAATTGAGAAAAAAACAGAGAAAGAATACCCTCCATCTCCTTTTAACACTACTACTTTTTTGCAATCAGCATCCTATCTGGGTTTCTCTGCATCTAAAGCTATGAGCACTGCTGAAGAATTATACATGTCAGGTCTTATTTCATATCCACGTACAGATAACACAGTTTATCCCCATTCATTAAGCATTAAAGGAATTCTACAAAAACTATCTAAATCAAGTCTCTCTGATGAGGCAGAGCAGGTGATAAAAAATCCTAGAAAATATCCTACCCGTGGTAAAAAACAAACAACAGATCATCCACCCATACACCCCGTCGGCGTCCCGTTAAACAAAAAATTAACCTCAGATCAGAGCAAAATCTACGAACTTATTGTTAGAAGATTTTTAGCAACTTTATCGCAGGATGCAATTTCAGAAACTACCGACATTTCGATTGATATCAAAGGTGAAGATTTCACAACTAGTGGTTATAGATTAATAGAACCAAACTGGAAAAACATTTATACTTACTTCAAAGAAAAAAGAAAACCATTACCAGATATGACTGAAAATGAAAAAATAATTGTTTCAAAAATTAATTTAAAAGAAGACCAAACCAAACCCCCTAATAGATATACACAGGGCTCTCTGATTGCTAAAATGGAGGATTTATCACTTGGTACAAAATCTACACGACATGAAATTATTAACAAACTTTATCATAGGAGATATATCACTTTTTCACCATTTGCCCCCACTCCAACGGCATTTGCAGTAATTGAAGCTCTAGGTGATTACGATGTGGTTAAACCAAAGATGACTGCGGCATTAGAAAAAGATATGGATGCGATATCAGAGGGTAAAAAAACCTTAGATGAAACAGTTAAGGAATCAAGAACGATGCTTTCAAAAGTGATGAAAACATTAGAACAAGATAAAGAAAAAATAAAAACAAATATCATAAATGCCGGCAGGCAAGAGAACACAGTTGGGAAATGCCCTAAATGCGGTAAAGATATGGTTATTAGGAAATCTAAAAAAGGTAAACGTTTCGTTGTATGTACAGGATACCCAAAATGCAGTAATACTTATTCATTACCTCAAAAAGGCGGAGTTATTACCACTGATAAAACATGTAAATCATGTGGTGGTCCTGTTGTAAAAATAATATCTAAAGGCAAACGACCATGGCAGTTATGCATAAACTCTGAATGCCCTAGTAAAAAATCTGTTAAAAAAACATGAAATTTTTGTTTATATTTTTTTAATTATCCCTTCTTCGGTGATATAACCTGTTACATATCTCGCTGGTGTAACATCAAAAGCCGGGTTCCTGACTTTTACCCATCCAGGCATTATTTGTTTTCTATTTACTGTAGTAAGCTCTTTACTCTGTCTTTCCTCGATAACTATCTCTGAACCATTTTTAATTTTTTTATCAAAAGTACTTACAGGAGCTGCAACATAAAATGGTATATCGTTTTCTTTTGCAAGAACTGCTTTTTCATAAGTACCTATCTTGTTCGCAAAATCGCCATTTCTTGCGATGCGGTCAGCACCAGTTATAACCATATCAATTTCGCCGTTTTTCATGAAATGTCCGGCAGCATTATCCACTATTATTTCATGAGGTATTCCTTCTTGTTTCAACTCCCAAGCTGTCAACAAGCCTTGACATCGGGGTCTTGTTTCATCAGCGTATACAAAAAACTTTTTACCATTTTTATGGGCAATTCTAAATGGTGCAAGCGCCGTACCAAAATCAACAGTGGCAAGAGCTCCAGCGTTACAATGCGTTAGAATCCTCATACCATTTTTGATTAATTTCTCCCCATTATTACCAATTTTTTTACACCGATTAACTATGTCATCTGCATATTTATCTGCTGCAATTATTGGGTCCTCACCATTTTTAATTTTTTTATTCATGTATTCAATCGCGTAAAAGAGATCATATGCAGTAGGACGTGTTTTACTTAGTTTATTTGCAGTTTTTTTCGCATCTTTTTCTCCCAAGACCATTCCATAGGCAGCAGCTACGCCTATAGAAGGTGCACCGCGTACTACCATGTCTTTTATAGCAAACACAGTATCTTCAATATTTTTTGCAGTAAAAATCTCAAATTTATAGGGTAGTTTCCTCTGATCAATAAACTTTATAGAGTTTTTTTCAAACCAAAGAGCACGATATTCTTTACCTTCAACCTTCATTTTATCTCCTGAGATGCCTTTATAATTAAATCTTCAACTTCTTTCAAGTTATGAGCTGTAAATAAAACTCCTTTATTCTTTAAGATGATATTTTTGTTTTTGCTCGTTCGCAGTGTTTTTAGAATTTCTTTTGCCTGTTCAATTGTTCCAGAGGGTTGTTCTTCTTCTGTTGAGGGTAAAACTTTTGATAACCGTTCAGTGATTTCCTCTCCAATGATTTGTATTGTGATATTAATATCGTCTCTTGCATGTTGAATGATCCAGTGTACTGGTGTTTTATCATCTGGTATTTTTTTCCCTATTATCAAAGCTATTTTTTTAACAGGGTCATAATCAACTACTTCAATTATGTCTTCTGGTTTTATTTCCGATATTTTCGCGTAGATGGAGTTAATTAGCATACGTTTTCCATAGCCTATGCTAATTGTTACTGTGTTATCTTTTAGAAAGCCTAGCTCTTTTATTTTTTTCCCTAGTTTTATTATATCTGGTATCAAAACACTGTGACTTTTTTCTTTTGAAACATAAAAAGTCTGAAATTTTGATATTAACCTTTTTTTATCTATCTCTACGTCTTTTACCATTTTTTTACCTGGAGTATATATAATAGTTAACGCCGAGGGGGAGATTTGAACTCCCGCGGGGACAAGTCCCCACGAGCTCTCCAGGCTCGCGCCGTTCCGGGCTGGGCCACCTCGGCAAAAACGAATACATGAAACAGACCTCTCTTTTAAGATTTTTTCCAGATGGACGGATATGTGCCTTTTTTCATTAAAACTCTCTCAAGTTTTGCGCACACCCCTTTATCTTTATCTATTATATCTTCCGTAATCATTGTAGTAGTTGCTAATGCCACTATTTCTCCTTTCAAGGTTAGAATTGCAATCATTTCGCCCTTTTTGATATCTGAATCAACCTCTGTAACACCCGGTAAAGCTAGATTTGCACCATGGCATAGAGCATCTACAGCTGAATCACGTACGACAATTTTTGGTAGATGAGCTGTAATATTTTCCATTGGCATAACAACTGAACGTATTGATTCACTGGAATAATTTTCTTTCCAAAAATAATATGAATCTTTTATATCCTGCAAATTATAGGATTTTTCTTCTGATAAATTTCCTACACGCGTACGTCTTAATTCTTCAAGATGTGCCTTGCAATTAAGTTTTTTACCTATGTCAACGCATAATGTTCTAATGTATGTACCCGATTCACAACCAACGCGAAATAATACCTCTCTCTCTTTTATTTCAATTACGTCAAGATAATAAATATGTCTTTTTCTTTTAACCCTCTTAACTGCTGATCTAACTGGCGGAACTTGTGAAATTGATCCTATGAATTTCTTGCAAGTTGTTATAATCTTTTTTTCATCAACTTGTTTATGTAATTTCATTATGCCGATGTATTCTTTACCAGCTGAAAGTAAAGCATGAAGCGCCTTTGTAGCGTCACCAATCGCAATTGGCAACACTCCTGTTGCATTTGGATCGAGTGTACCACTATGACCGACTTTATCATTTTTAAAAATATCTTTTAACCATGCATCTACTTGGTGAGATGTTGGCCCACAGGGTTTATCTAAATTAATTAGTCCATTATTCAATAGTTCTTTTGTCTCTCTTTCATCTGGTTTTTTACCATATTTAGGATTAGTTTTTAACTTGGTTTTTATAATTCTTTTTCTTTTTTTATCCGATGGTAACAAGTTCTGATTAGCTTTCATTTTATGTTTTCAGTATAAAATAGGTATAATAAGTGTTTATCCTCAGACTTTTTTAGTTATGATCTCTACTATATATTCAGGTGTTTTATTTGATGAATCAATAACAAGATCATATATCGAGTTATCCTTGAGATCTATTTCATAATATTTTTTATAACGTTTATTTTCACTTTTTTCTCTTTCTAAGATTTCTTTTTTTCTTTTTTCTATTTTTCCCCCTTCACGGTTTATAATACGTTTGACTCTTGTTAGAATATCAGCATCTATCATTATTTTTAGCGAAGGTATTCTGTTTTGGTGTGCTATCCAACCTGCTAGTCTTCCTTCTAATATAACATCTCCTCTCCTGAGTATTTCTAATTGTTTATAGTCTAGTTTTTTATCGATTTCGCTGTTTTGTTCACAATATTTTCCAAACTCTTCTAAGGACATTTTATGTTTTTGCGCTAATTCTCTAAAAATCATCCCGGAATATACACATTTTATTCCTAGTTTTTTTTCTAGAAGCCGGGCAACGGTGCTTTTACCACTGCCAGGTGTGCCGCTTATAGTGATCACAGTCATGTTTCTAGTTTATTTGTTAGGAAATGGACGTATTTTAGCTTTTATGTTACTCCACCATTCCGTCCAGCTGATATATTTTAGACCTTGTCTTATGACTTGGCCGATAATCATTGAGAATATAAGATATAGCCATAGCCATGCTTGCCATAGGAAGGGGTAACTAAAAAATGAAACTTGACTGGCCCATGGGGCTGTGAAGTAATGATGGGGCAGATTACTTAGAAAAACTCGTAACCACATGAAGATTGGCCATATGAATATTATTAAGAATACCATTGGTTTCATCATACCGCCGGAAGCCTCTGTTTGTTTTTTCATCATTTCTGGCTGCATTTTCATGAGTTTATTCACTCTGTTGGTATTTCCTTCTTTTCGTGCTTTTGTTATTTCTTTTTGAAATGCTTTTGATGTTTCTTGTGATTCTCCCATTTTTTTCCAGTCTGTGAAGAAATTAGTTAGTGAAGAGGAAAGAAATACTACTATCATGCCTGCAAAAAACAAAGTCAATATCGGAAAACTGCCATTGAAACCTATAACTGGGTCTAAAACAAGACCAAAGTAGTACCCTAAGATGGGCCCTAATGTTGGCATTATAAAAAGCATTAGCATCATTAGGATCATTAGCAATAGTAAATTGCTTCCTTGTGCTTTATTGTCCATTTTTTTCATATTTTTCACATCTTTCATTTTTATTTTAGTACAGGTGTTGCTTGTTCAACTGCAGCATCTATAGCGTTGTCATGATTAAAAACTATTTTGACTGTTGAACCGCTGAGTGCAGCATATGCCATAGCTGCTGATCTATTTATTTGTTGATGCTCATTTATTTGTTCCTTTGAGTCAGGATCTCTGTTGCGTGTTGAATCGTTTGCTCTTCTATTGTATATTTCATCAGGATCTGCTTCAACTATGACTATTGCTGTGGGCTTTAGTTTTTTTATCACCCATTCTGGTAGCCCAGGCATGTATCCTTTTGATGTTTTTATCGTGCAATGTGTATCAACTATAACATTTTCTTTTTTTGCCACTTTTTCAGCCGTTTTAATTTGCAAATCTTTTTGTTGTTTTAGTGTAAGTTTTCTCATTTCGTCTCTGTTTTTTACTAGCCCTGTTCCTTTTGCTATTTCTTCCATTACTGTCCCAAAAGTTACAAATTCTATATTCATTCCTTCAGCAGCTTTTTTCATTACTGTTGTCTTGCCAACACCAGGTATGCCAGTTACTATGATCACTCCCATGATAACCTCACTTATAATCGTTATTCATTTCCGAAGAATCCTCTTAGTACAGGGTGCATCTCCATTGCCTGTTCCTTAGCTATGTCTTCGTACAATCTTATTATGATTCCCACGGTTAACAGTACGCCTGTTCCGCTTGCGTTTCCTACAGTGCCTACGCAATCTGCAAACCCAGCTAACGCCCCAACTGTTGCGCCACCAATCACTGTCACTACAGGGATGTATCTCTCCAATACTTTTCTTAAGACTCTGGGATCTCTTCTAAATCCAGGTATCTGCATCCCGCTGCTTTGTATCTGCCTTGCTACGGCAGCTGGTCCCATATCTGTTGTTTCTATCCAGAATTTAGCAAAAAGTATGGAACCAATTATCATCACTGATAGATATATTATGACCTTTAACGCCATTTGTAGCGAGCTATGACCGAATTGGTCTCCACCACCTAATATAGGTATAAGCCAACTATTCACTCCTCCGGGGCTAGAGAGGTACCATGCCCCTCCTCCTATAGCCTGAGTTGTCCCTAAAGAAAAATCATATTTTCCTAGCCATGCTTGATTACCTAATAACGGTAGATTAGACCTCCATAGAAGCATCGCGAACATGTTAATATTTGCAAGAAGTGCAGCCATCAGGATAACAGGAATATTTGATGCATAAATTAATCTAATTGGATAGCGCCCACGTGCACCTCTGACTCTACCATGAGCAAGAGGTAGCTCTATACGAGACGACTCTACATATACAACAATCAGGAATATGATTATGGTGCCAATAAGTGGTACAATAGCATTTTGATAACCAATACGCGAATTACCTAAGAAAACTGTTTGATACCCCCAACTAGCCATATCCCCAAGCGACAATTCTGTCGCATAGAAATAAGTACCAGGTATAACACCTGCAGGGGGATTATAAATACTAGCAATGCCCGGATCTGCAACAAGCTCATTACCAACAGGTAACCAGTTGAAAAGACCTGTGAACAAAGCCTGTGAAACACCTGCAGCAATAAATAACGAGATACCAGAGCCTATTCCCCATTTTGAGATAAGTTCATCCATGAAAAATACCAGTAATGCGCCTATTACTATCTGTACTATTATTATGGCATTTGCCCCTCCACTGCCAACCATCCCAACTAGTCCACTATTTGGTGACAAATAACCATATATCTGGGGTATCGCCTCTACAAATATCATTACTATAACTAGTACTTTCTGTGTACCCTGGTAAATCGCTTTATCTTCTTTCTTAGTTAAATCAAGATTGATAATCTTTGCTCCAACAAACAATTGAAGAATAATAGATGCAGTAACAATAGGTCCTATACCTAGGTGCATAATTGATCCTGAAGCACCAGCCATAATGAAACGATAATTTTCAAATAAATCAACCCATTTCTCCTGCATACCGAAAATCATTACATTCGTCAAAATAAAATAAAGAATCAAACATAAAAGAGTCCAGAGAATTTTTGTTCTAAAATTTACATGCCCTTCAGGCTTGGTAACAGCAGGCCATCTCTCAATAAGTGGTTTAAGAGCATATAATCGACTTTTTTTTTCCTCTGCCATTTATCAAACCCAAATCAATATTTTTTTATTTTTTATTTTCCTCAACTGTTTCCTCTTTTATGACATCCTCATCTTGTTTTTGTTCCACAAACTCAGGTTCAGGTAATATCACTTCTCCACCTTGCTCCTTTATTTTCTCAACTGCTTTCTCAGATGCAGAACTAACTGTTATTTTTATTTTAGTAGTTATTTTCCCACCACCTAACAGTTTATCAAATCCCTCATCTGCCAGGTTAATGGTTTTCTTACCCGGGAATCTCTCCTCCAGGTCACCAACATTGATTATTCTATCTTTTTTAACAATGCTTTTCGGTCTTTTAAAACCATGCCTTCCAAAATGATCTGGCATGTTTTTTAACATATACATATACCTATGTTTTAATAACCCTGCATTTCCTCGCCCTCCACGTAAACCTGATCCTCTTCCGGCCTTTTTTCCTCGGCCGTGGGTCATTGAACCTCTGAATTTCTTTGTTTTTTTCCGTGCCATTTTAATCACTTTCCTTTAGGTTTTCTTCTATTGTTTGAATTGAAGGCACATATAATAATATATTATTATACTTTCGGATATCCTTGTCTACAATAGTTATTATTTCTTTCATCCCTGATAAAAAACCTATTTATTATTTTTTTGTAAGGATTCTTAGCAGTGTAACATCACAGTTCACACTTTTTTTGTTATGGAAGAAGTATGTGTGTTTTATTGGAAAAATATATTTTTTTATAAAGGTAATTTCTCCATCTAATGACGCAATCATTTTTTCAACAAATTCAATTGTTTTTGAGAGATGTAGTGAATAAATAACTTTTGCTATTTCAAATGCTTTTTCTATAAATTCTCTATCTGCCCATCTATTGCTTTTCTGTGCGCCAAAAGGTGGGTTCATGATGACTGTATCGCATTTATTATTAACATCTTTAATATTTTTTACAATATACTGAACTACCATATCTTTGTTTTTTGCAAAATTTTTTGCAACTTCAATCACTTTTTGATCAATATCTATACCAATTACTTCTTTTGCATTTGCAATTTTAGCACCATATGAAAAAATACCAGTTCCACATCCTAAATCGACAATTTTTTTATTTTGTATATCGCCAAATCCAAATGCTGTGAAAATAATATCTGCTGCTATATCCGCAGGCGTCATATATTGTTCAATGTAAGGGTTTGGGTATTCGTAAATTGGGACTTCCTGTAGTAATATCTCTAGTTCTTTTTTCTTCATCTCATTTTTAAAATAGGACAGTAAGTCTAATAGTTTATTATGCGCAAATTTTATTTGCTAAACCTTGTTTAATGCCGGTTGTTGGGCTTGTAGATCAGCTCGGAAGATCGCCTCCTTGGCATGGAGGAGGCCTCGGGTTCAAATCCCGACAAGTCCATATTTTTTTATAATGGCTGAAAAATAACATAAAAATCCAAGAAATAAGCGTTGATAATATTTTAAACATAAATTAAAATAATAAAACATATATACAAAAGTCTTAAATATGTGAACTTCTGTTTTAGGTATATAAAGAGAATGGTATTATGTTAAGAACAAAAGTTGTTAATGATTCTACTGATTTAGTTCCACTTTTAAGAGCTTTTGATAATAATGTAAAAAAAGAGGTTTTCAATGAACTTTTATTAGACTGGAAACCATTGAGTGATATACTAGTTAAATATGGGGATGAGGGCGCGGATGCTCTTGAATATTTTGATAAGATGAAACTCGTGGAGACCAAATGGACAACACCTGATGAAGGAATTGATGGTAAACCCCAGAAAAAATATCGTTCTTATTACTCTGCATTTAACATTAATATTTCTTGCCCTGTTAATGAGATAAGCGAGATTTTTACTGTAGCATCGCTTAACAAAAAAGATTTTGAATCATTAGAAAACGAAATTTATGATTTTGTTGGTGAGGATGGAAAGTTTGGAAATATGGTAGCAGAGAATTTCCGTCTTTCAAATCTTGCACTCAAAGGACTCGTTAAACGGTCTAATAAGTTTTGTTATAAGGGTTTAAAACTTAGTAGAAAAGAATGATTTTTTTGTTTTTCTAACGAACATTGTTTTATAGGCATTTTGTATTCCTATCTTTTAATCATGGTTTATGAGATAGTTATTCAGGCTTTATGGCTTGTTCTACCTGCATATATAGCAAACGCAAGCGCTCTTCTAGTTGGTGGTGGTAAGCCTATAGATTTCGGTAAAAAATGTAAGGATGGACGACGAATTCTCGGTGATGGTAAGACTTGGCGTGGTTTTTATGCTGGTGCGTTTGTTGGTATAGCTGCTGGTTTTGGTTTTTCTGTTGTTGCTATATATGCAAATAACAGCGATTTTGCTTTTCTTGGTTTGAGTGATTTTGGGCGTTTTCCTATAATGATTCCAATTGTTATTTCCATTTGCTTTGGTGCTTTACTAGGAGATATTATTGAAAGTTTTTTTAAAAGAAGAATTGGTAAAGATCGTGGTGAGAATTGGATTCCTTTTGATCAACTTGACTTTATTTTGGGTGCCCTGCTTTTTAGTTTAATCATTGCCACTATATTAAGCATCATGGGTTTTTCTCAAGGTAACTGGTTTATCGATAGTTTTTCTATTTGGCATATATTAACTCTCTTAGTTGTTACACCGTTTTTTCATCTTTTTGCTAATTTTGTCCATAGAAAATCTAGCCAATAGTTTTGGTTAATAAAAGTTTATAATGGGCGTTTGATTTTTGTTTTTGTATTAAAGAGGGCTAAAATGTCTAATAATACTAGTATTTCCATGAATGATGAACTTCGGAAATGGATTACTGAGACAAAGAAAGACATCCAAAACTCTGAGAATGGTGAGGATTTTTCTAAAAAGAAGCCCTCTGGTAAATGTGAGATATGTGGTGAAAAAACTGCGGAGGCTGTATGTTTAAAATGTGGCAGGTCAGTTTGTAAGTCTTGCTATTTTAAGATTATTGGCATATGTAAAAAATGTATCCCTAGAGATATAGCTGGTAAATGGGATGGGTCTCATCCTGATTGGGAAAAGGAATTGGGCGTTGATTGGGTAGGTTAACTATTTTTTTGTTCTCTTTTTATTCTTTGCCCTTCTAGGTATAACGCCATCATTGATCTTGCTATTCTCCATGATGAAGGGTATATTGGCACTCCTGCTGATTTAAGATCCCATACTAAGTCTTCGAATTCTTTTCCACCGACCCAGGTTGCAAGTATTGGTTTTTTGAATTCTTCATGTAGTTTTCTTTCACGCATCATTTTTAATATCGCGCCTGTGAATTCTTGTGGCCTTGCGTACCCGCCATGTACCGATGCTACAATTATTCCATCTATGTTTGGGTCTTCAAGTAATGCGCGAGTTGCTGCTTCGTATCTATAAAAACCTGCATCAGCTACGAGATCTATTGGGTTGTTTGGTTTGACTAAGTCGGGTAATATTCTATCAATTTTTTTATATGTTTTTTTTGAGAGTTTTGGCACGGTAAGTCCATTTGCCTCACATGCATCTGTGAGAAGGATTCCAAGCCCTCCACCATTCGTTATAATTCCAATGCGGTTACCTTGAGCAGGGGGTTGACCTGCAAGTGCTCTTGCCATATCGAATAATTCTACTACGTCTCTACACCGGATACCGCCGGCTTGTTTTATTGCAGCATCATAGATTTTATCACTACCTGCCATACTCCCTGTGTGTGATGCTGTTGCACGTGCCCCCGCCCGGCTTCTTCCGGCTTTTACAACTAATACAGGTTTATTGCAGGCTTTTATACTGTTCATAAAAGCACGACCGTCTTTAACACTTTCAATATATAATCCTATTACTTTTGTATCAGGGTCTTTAGCGAAATAATCAATAAGGTCATCATCATCGATGTCTATTTTGTTTCCAACTCCTATTATTTTTGATACACCCATAAACTCGTTATTAGCTAAGTATATCATACCTATACCTAGCGCACCACTCTGACTAATCAATGAAACGTTACCTTTCCTAGGGTTACCAAAAACAAATGACGCATCTAAACCATCAGAGGCGTTTTTGTAACCCATAACATTGGGACCTAATACTCTTACATTTGACTTTGCAATGATTTTTTTCAACTTTTCTTCTAGTTCAGTGTTTCCTGCTTCGCTAAATCCTGAAGATATTATAATCACGTTTTTAACGTTCTTTTTTACACAATCCTTTAAAATCTGTGGTACAATAGGAGCTGGAACTGAAATTAAAACAAGATCAATATTCTCAGGTACATCTGTTATTTTTTTGTAACATTTGAGACCAAGTATTTCTTTTTCCCTTGGATTTATCGGATAAATTTCACATTCATAATCTGATATAAGTATGTTTTTTAGAGCCGCATGACCAATTTTTCTAGAATCTCTAGAAGCACCTACTACCGCTATGCTATTTGGTTTGAAAAAGGTTGTAAGATCTTTTATCATATAAAACCCTCAATTTAAACGGTGTCTCTGACAATGTATTTAATTACTTAAAACTAGTGTAATACAATGTTTATATGTACTTTTTCATTATTTCTATTATTTCAGCGCTTGTATCTGCTTTTTTATATTCTTCTAGAGGCTGTTTATTTAGTTCTAAAAAATGTGGCCCCCATTTATAAATTTTCAAAATTTCCTTCGAGAGTTCAACTTCTCCTAGTATATGTAGTGCAGCTGAAAAAGCTTCTAATGTTGAAAGTTTGAAAGGTTTACCGTAATTCACAGGGTTACTAGCCACTAAAAAAGGTAAAGATCTAGGATGATTTTTCTTATTAAGATATTCAAAACTTTTTTCTACATTTTTCCAAGAACAATCAACTGATAGAATGCCATTTTTCCTCGCATAATTTAGGTCTTCTTTTGAGAGGCTTTTTTCAGCAAAGGGGTTAAGTAAAACTGTGTTTCTTGGTGTTTTTCTAATATTTGTTTCAAGTTTTACAAAACCAAATCTCGCTAGTTTCTTTGCACTACATTTTTTCGGATCATCTTCATTTGCATGATAAACAAATAATTTCATTTTTCACCTATTCTTATATCAAAAACAAAGTGACTGATGCCGGGGGCATAAGATTTGACATTTTTATAGTCGATTAATTCTAGTCTTCTATGATTTTTTTCAACTACAGCTTCTAGGATTTTTAATGGTTTATCTGGTACAGATTTATCAAGGAATTTATCATGATAATGTATAATTCCCTTTTCATCTATCAGACATTTTATTGCAATTGGTAGAAACCTTTTTATCCCTCCAAAGAACCCCATAATAATTCTATCTGCAACATTTTCTGGAGCAACTTTCTTGTTATCTCCCTCCAGGGGTTCTACGATACTTGAGACATTATTCAGTACAATATTTTCACATAGATAATTATATGCAGTAGGATTAATTTCACAAGCAAAAATTTTCTTAGGCTTGCTATGAACTGCTATGGGCAAAGTAAAATAACCAATGCCTGCAAAAAGATCAACGACTATTTCATCTTTATTTGAAATTGTTGCCATACGCATTCGTTCATCCATATTGCCTGAGGAGAACATGATTTTCTGAGGGTCTAATTTATATTTGATTCCGTTTTCTTTATGGATTGTCTCAGTGTTTTTTGGTCCGTAAATATGTTCAACTTTAGGCTCTCTATATATCCCTTCTATACCCGCAGTGTTATTGAGGACTGATTTGCATCTCAAAATATTTGCATATTCTTTAGCGACATTTTCTTGATATTTTTTAAGTTCTACCGGTAGTTTTATTATTAGTACATCTCCAATTTTTTCCCATTTGTCTGGTAAAATATCAATATATTCCGCTGGAATATTTTTTGAAAGAGTTTTTCTTATTTTTTTCCACGGTGTTAAATACATATTTCATCTTGTTTAATAGATCAATGGTATAAAATTTCATGCACATTTTTTAATACTTTAAATGACGTCTCCAGTAATCCTTTTTACTAAAGTTTACATTTCGGTTGTCATCTATGGATCTTTTTCCTTATACACCGCGCAAGAATCAAACAGCTATTATGCAGACTATTAAGAACATATTGCAGGCTAGGAGAAATATTGTTTTCGAATCAGGTACTGGCTCTGGTAAAACAATTTGTACACTGACATCAGCTCTCAGCTATGCTATAGAAAATAATAAAAAAATCATTTATACAACGCGTACGAATGCTCAACAGAGGCAGGTAATACTTGAGTTGAGGGAGCTAAGGAAAAAAAACAAAGGTTTACAAGATAAAATATTTGGAGTGGGTATACAAGGCAGGAGTAATATGTGTATTTTGGCAAGGAACGACTCTGAATTTTCTAAAGGTAGCTCAGAGGAGTTATCGCGTCTTTGTGCAAATGAAAAAAAGAAGGTAAGATCAAATTCTAATAAAAGCAAAGACGATGGTTGCGTTTATTATCGAAATTTTCTGTCTAATAAAGAAGATGTTGATCGGGCTCTTTGTTGGGCTAGAGATATGCTTCCAACTGCTGAAGAATATATAGAATATTGTGAAAAAAAGAAACTTTGCCCATATGAGTTGAATAAATTTCTAATTCGTGAAGCGCCGCTAGTCGTCGTTCCATATATTTATGTTTTTGATTTGATGATTCGTAATATGCTTTTTGATTGGCTTTCAATATCTGAAGAAGACATGATCCTCATTGTTGATGAGGCTCATAATCTACCTGATTATATTCGTGATTTATTTTCCATTCATCTTTCCTTTTTTATGTTGAGTAATTGTGTATCAGAGGCAGAAAAATATGGCGACCCGAGTTTAGTTGATGGTCGTTTTTCTGTTGCAAGTTTTTGTAAAATATTAATTGAAATCGTTCGAGATTTGAGAGATACCTATGTTTACGGCGTTCTAGAGAATGGTATTAGAATGGGTCACATTAAAAATAATGATGCTTTTATTCCATCGCACGAGTTTGACTCTGAGATTTTATCGCGTTTGAAAATCACTAGTAAAACTCTTCATGAGATTGTTAGCGATTTGATGGCTTATGGTGAGAAAATCCAGGAATACCGTCAGAAAGAAGATAAACTCCCGCGTTCTTATATTCATAAACTTGGTTTGTTTTTGGATGTATGGATTAGTCTTGAGATGGATCAATACGCAAAATTAGTTGTTGACTCTGGTGGGGGTAAAAACCCTCGTGTTGAAGCTTTCTGTTTAGATCCCTCTGTAGGAACTGATATTCTCCTAGAGTTTCATAGTAGTATCCATATGTCTGGGACGTTAGAACCATTAGAAGAATATCGTGATTCAATGGGTCTAAAAGAGGATACTGAACTTGTCTCTTATCCTTCGCCGTTTCCATATAAAAATAGGAGCGTACTCTTTGTTCGTGATGTAACAACCAAATATGATGAAATAGCTCGTGATGATAAAATCGTTCCAAGGATGAAAAAACACATTACAAATATTTGCAATAATTTTCCTAAAAATACTATGGTTTTTTTCCCAAGTTTCGATATGATGTTTAATTTTGTAAGTCAGGGTTTAAAAAATAATATTGATCGTTGTGTTTTTGTTGAAGAACAAGGAATGTCTCAGTTAGAATTGATGGATATAGTCTCAGAGTTCAAGGACTCAAGTGTTGATGATTCTGCTGCGATGTTTTCTGTTATGGGTGGTCGTGTTAGTGAAGGTTTGGATTTCCCAGCTGAACAACTTGAATTAGCGGTTATAGTTGGAATACCTTATCCTAAACCTACAGCTAGGCAACGTGGTCTACAACATTACTATGATATCAAATTTAGCAAGGGCTGGGAGTACACCGTTGAGGCTCCAACTGCTCGTAAACTGCTTCAGAGTATCGGCCGCCTAATACGTGATGAAAATGATAGAGGAGTTGCGGTTATTCTCGACCGTCGAGCTCTTCGATTTAAGAAATATATTAAGGATTTGAAAGAGTCAAAAAATTTATTGAATGATATCAGTGTTTTTATGAATCAGTAGTTGTCACCAAGATACAATGGTCTTTTCATACCAGCATTTGAATCCCATATAAACCCCCATTCTTCATCTGTACTTTTTCTCCCCTCTTCAATTATTTGAATGAAGTTTTTAACTTGCGCATCCGTGTTGTCTGCTTGATGGATTACACATGCCTCTATAGTTTTCGGTAATCTAGGTGAACCAAACTCATATTTGCCATGATGACTGAGTATTATATGGGATAGATGCGTCTCAAGTTCTTTGTCAAAATTTTTACCTTTTTTTCTCAATTCAGCTATTTTTTCCCGAATCCATCTATCGCCAATTACTATATGTCCTATGAAATTCCCCTGATCTGTTTTATCTATTGCAGCTGTAGTTTTATATTCCTTAAGTTTACCTATATCATGCAGTATTGCCCCTGCTACAACTAAGTCTTTGTTTATACCAGGGTACATTTCACATATTTTTTTACAGAGCCTGATAACTCCAACACTATGTTGTAGATTTCCTCCTACATAGTTATGATGATGTGTCATAGCTGAAGGTGAACTCATGAACTCTTTTACGAAATCATTATCACTAAAAAACAGGTTAAGCAGATCCTTTAATTGTTCATTTTTTATGTTTTTAATTTCTTTCTTAACAACATCAAACAATTCTTTAATTTCTTCTTTCTCCAACGATGATATAAAATCACTGATGTAATACTCATTTGGATTGCACCTTCGTAACCCTCCTGTACTCTCACTAATAGATATTTGTGGTTTATCCTCCCAGATTTCTACGTGTCCCAGTCTTATTTGAATTACATCCCCTGTTTTGAAGCTATCATATAATCTTTTAACGCGATCTTTGTTTTCCCCGCCCCAGAATTTAACATCTATTTCTCCTGTTTTATCTGTTGCTATTATACTAAACCATGTACCTTTTTTGTAGGGTCTTGGAGGGTTTTTTATTTTCACAGCAAATAACTCGTTAACTACGTCTCCTTCTCTTAAATTTTCGATGTATTGTTCTTTTTTTCTTTTACCGGTGTCAGTCTCAATCATGGTTTGTTCATCCTTTTTTTTGTCATCATATTTATAAAGATCTGACATTTCCTTTATTCTCCCAGGTAAAACTAAGATTGAACTTCCTATACATTCAAAGTTTATACACTTTTCCTTCTTCAACAATACTAGTGTTTATGTCAATTTTTTTAAACATATCAGGATATTCGGTGTGGATTGGATATAATATATTTGGTTTAATATCTTTAATAAGATATCTTAGATCGCCCCCAGATATATGACCTGAGCAATGTGATTGAACAAACTTTAAATCAAATCTATTCAACCAGTTCATCATTCTTTCATATGATATTTCCATCTCTTCGTTAAACGGCTCTGAAAGGGAGTGTATGTAGACGCCATCTTTTGGTTTTAAATCAACCAGCATGTTGAGATACCAAAAATTTAAAACTACTATGTAATTTGAAGGTTTTTTTCTAATAGAATCGGCTGTAATAATGTTTGGATAATTTAATCGTTTTTTAATGTAGTAATCTGAATAGTCCTCATCAGTATATGTTCCTGTAAGCCTCTTTGGTTTTAGTAATGAGATATGTTCATCAGTGCTATTTGGTGTTTTTAGTATTCTGTCTTCGTGGTATCTTTCAAGAAAGCAAGCATGTTTAAAACTTATTACAAGTTTTTTACCGAGTTCCTTTGCGATTTTATAAAAAGTTGTGAATCTATCGGCATCTTTAAAATTAAAATCAACAATTGATAGATTTTTGCATGATTTTATTTCTTTTTTTGAATGTGAATGAACTTTTTCTTCTGATTCGTTTGTTTTCGCTGTGTCAATTCTTGTTCCTTCGGTTATCATAGCGATTGGCTTTGCTTCTTTTGCAGTGTTTATGAAGTCGCTGGTCATTTTTGCGTGGAGACCATGCATGCGAAGATCACCAGTATATGCGATAGTTCCTTTGGAGGTGTGTATCATAAATCCGTAGGCACCGGGGACGCTATGATCTACATGGATTGGTTCAATTTCTATTGTGCCTATGTGGAATTTGTCTCCAGTTCGAAATGTGTTAAACTTTCTTTTTATTGATGGTTTTCGGTAATCACATTTGAAAACTGGTCTTTTTTTATAGTCTATAACTTCGTTTTCAATAGTTCTTTGGCTTTGTTCTTTAACTGCTTCTAGTATGTATTTACATGTTTTACCGCAATAAATTGGGATGTCTTTATGTAGAAAGGATATGTAGTTTGCGTGATCTGCATGTGCATGGGATAGCACTACAGCATCTATCTCGGGGCTCTCTGCTTTTCTGCCGTAGTGTTCCAGTAAATCTTCTCTATAGATGCCTTTTATATCTGGGACTAGGTTTAATTCGAGGAAATCTCCAATTCCATTTGCTGATCTTGGCATTAAGAATTCTTCGAAATACAATCCTCTTCTTTTGAAACTCATTCCAAAATCTAAGAATATTCTTGTATCTTGGTCCTCTAGGAGGATTTTATTTCCTCCTATCTCTTCAACTCCCCCATAAAATGTAAGTTTTACCAAGTTTAGTCACCGTTCTATTTTTTTTGAACATACAGCGACTAAATAAACTTTTTTGAAATAGAAGAAGAAAATGTAATTATTTTTGTTTTTCTTTTTGACGGGCAAGGTCTCTTGCTCGTTGTCCAACTACGAATAATTTAGCTATAAAAGTTATTTCTTTTGCTTCTTCTTTGTTTGATACTTGCCCTACAATCATCATATTGATCTAGTTTGTAGTTTGTTTTCTTGCTTTTAAAGCGTTGTTGTACAAATGTTATCCTTTATCTTTGTAGCATACTTTCTGTGTTTTTGTCTTATCGAAACTAATAAAAGACACCGTTCTATTAGAGGACTGCAAGGGTGTCATTAATATGGATGATGCTAAGATAGATGGCATGCTTGCCTCTTATGACAAAAATAACCTTACTGTATGTACTGTTTGCTCTCATTCTAGTCTTCAGATTTTTGATGGGGCACGTAAAGAAGGTTTTAAGACATTAGGTATCTCAATCGGGGAGAAAAAGAAGTTTTATGATGCTTTTCCACATGGTAAACCTGATGAATTTTTTATTGTAGATGATTATAAAGATATTTTGAAACAAACAGATGAACTTAAAGAGAAAAATGTTATTGTAATCCCTCATGGTTCTTTTGTTGAGTATCTTGGTGCTAAGAATTTTTTAAAACTAGATTTACCAACCTTTGGTAATAGGGATGTTCTTTTATGGGAGTCTGATCGTAACAAGGAGCGAAAATGGTTGGAGGGTGCTGGTCTCGTTATGCCTAAAGAGATTAAGGATCCTAAAAAAATTGATAAACCTGTTATTGTGAAGTATCATGGTGCTAAAGGTGGTAAAGGTTTTTTTGTCGCTAAAACCTATGATGAGTTTGTTAGACGTGTGAAGAAGAATAAATCGTTTATAATTCAAGAGTTTGTGATGGGGACTCGTTATTATCTGCACTATTTTTATTCTCCAATTCAAGATAATGCGTATAAACTTAGTAAAGGGAGTCTTCAGCTTTTATCTATGGATCGTCGTGATGAGACTACTATTGATGAAGTTCAGCGTCTTGGTAGTATAGCTGAGTTGGAAGAGCTTGGCATTCATCCTACTTTTGTTGTAACTGGTAATATCCCTATTGTTATGCGTGAGTCATTGTTGCCAAAGGTTTTTAAGATGGGTGAGGCAGTTGTTGAGAAATCATTAGATATGTTCGATGGGATGGTAGGATCATTTTGTTTGGAGACTGTTGTCACTGAGGACTTAGAGTTCAAAGTTTTTGAGATTTCAGCTCGTATTGTTGCTGGTACAAATCCATATATCTCTGGTTCTCCTTATTCTGATCTAATTGAGCCTGGTCTTTCTACTGGTCAGCGTATTGCTCAGGAGATAAAATTTGCTAATAAGAAAAATTTACTGAGCAAGATTCTTAGCTAGTAATAAATTTATTTTATTTTTTGCAGAGTGTTACCATTATGGCTATTTGTGCCCACATACGGTTTTCAGCTTCATCAAAAATAACGCTCTGGGGCCCATGTGCTACTTCTTTTGTTACTTCATATCCATAGTATGCTGGTAGGCAATGTAGGAAAATTGCATCTTTTTTGGCTTTTTTTATTAATTTATTGTCAATGGTAAACCCTTTGAAATCTTTTAATCTCTGTTCTTTTTGTTTTTCATCGCCCATAGATATCCATGTATCTGTTGCAATAATGTCCGCATTATTAGTTGAGTCTTTTATTTCATCTGTGATTTCAACTTTTATTCCATATTTTTTTGCTTCTTTGACATAGTAATCATCTGGCCAGTATTTTTTAGGTGAAACAATTTTTATGTTCATGCCCGTAATCGCGCAACCCAGTAGATAAGAATGTGACATGTTATTTGCTCCATCCCCTATGTAGATAAAATTTAGGCCTTTGAGTTTTCCTTTTTTTTCTTTTATTGTCATCAGGTCAGTGACGACCTGGCAGGGGTGTTCTTTGTCATCAAGTCCGCTTATTACTGGTACTGTTGCATGTTTTGCGAGTTCTTTCATTGCTTTGTTACTCATTGCACGGTACATTATGATGTCAACGTAGCGTGATAGCACTATTGCAGTGTCCTCAATAGTTTCTCCTCTTCCAAGTTGTATATCGTTTTTACTTAGAAATAGTGCATGTCCACCGAGTTTTTCCATTGCTATCTCAAAAGATACACGTGTACGGGTGCTGGATTTTTCGAATATCATACCAAGTGTTTTGCCTTTAAGATATTCTATTGACATCCCGCTTTTTGATTTTCTTTTTAGATCGATTCCTAGATCAATGATTTTTTCTAAATCCTTTTTTACATCAAGCATTGATATAAGGTCTCGTTTCATCGACGTGGGAATGTTGTTTTCTTCTTTAAAAGTATCGCTGTGGGGAAACTCTATATTCATAGAATATATTCAGGTTTTTTGAGAGATGGGCGTTGATTTAGGGGATTTATTTAAAAAAGAGAAAGTTTCATTCAATGATTTGCATGATAGAGTAGTTGTTATTGATGCTCATAATGTTCTTCATCAGTTCCTTGCGATTATACGTGGTAGAGATGGTACTCCTCTTAAGGATTCCAAAGGTCGTGTTACTTCTCATTTGTCTGGTTTGCTTTATAGGACTGCTAATATGATAGAGGCATGTATGCGTCCTGTTTTTGTTTTTGATGGTAAGCCTCATCCTTTGAAAGCGAAAACATTGCAGGAGCGTCGTGATAGAAAAATAAAAGCTGAAAAGGAGTGGAAAGAAGCACTTGAAAGGGGTGATCTTGAAAAAGCAAGATCTAAAGCTCAGCAGACTTCACGTGTAACTGATGAGATAATAAATCAGAGTAAGGAATTACTTGATGCATTTGGGATTCCTTATATTCAGGCACCCATGGAGGGGGAGGCACAAGCGAGTTATATGGTTAAAAAAGGTGATGCGTACGCTGTTGGTTCACAGGATTATGACTGTCTCCTCGTAGGTTCACCTGTTTTAATTCGTAATCTTACTTCATCTGGTAGACGTAAACTGCCTGGTAAGCAATCTTATACAAAGGTTAACCCGGAGCTTATAAGATTACAGAAAAATCTTAAAATCCTTGGTGTAACTCAGAAACAACTTGTTGATATGGCTATTCTCATAGGTACTGATTTTAATGATGGGGTTAAGGGTATAGGTCCTAAAAAGAGTCTGCAGATGATTAAAAAATCAGGTAATGCTGAGAATGCTCTTTCAACTTTTGGTGGTGAAAACGCACCTACTTTTGATGAAATCAAGGAAATCCGGGAAATATTTCTAAAACCAAAAACCACTGATGATTACAAGCTTAAATGGTCTCCCCCTGATACAGAAGCGATTTTGAGGATACTTTGTGATGAACATCAGTTTACTCGCGAAAGAGTTGAACCAGTTCTTAATAAATTTTCAAATGTTGAAAACATGATGAAACAAAAAACACTTTTTTAGTTATCTTCTTGTGTCATAGCGGTAATTGTCAATTTTTCTACATCCGGAAAATGTTGTTGAACCTTTTCTATTATTTTATTTTTTATCATGTTGAATTCTCTTACTTTCATATCACATGATACTTTGATCTCTATTTCTCCTTGATGAATTGGCCCTGATCTGCGTAGGCGTACTATATTAGCTAATTCAACCCCATTTACTTCTTCCGCTATTTTTTTGATAAAGTAGCTTCTATCAATACATTCGCTATCACATGCATCTACTAACATGTAACTACTTTCTTTGATTGCAGCAAAACCAATTGTAACAATAATACCTGCAATAATGAAACCAACGATTGCATCAGCTATGTAATAACCATAATAATCAAAAATCAAGGCAACAACTGTTAGACCGGATGCTGTACCATCTTTTATTGTATTAAACGCCTCAAGTTTTACAGAGTTAAATTTAGTTAATCTGCTTTTTTTATGTTTGTAAACTCCTATGCTTATGGCGGATACTGCGGCTAATAAGGCTACACCTGCGCCAAGTAGTGGTATCTTTACTTCTTCAGGGTTTATAAACTGATTATATGAGCGAAATATTATATATCCTGCTAGTAGCATCATAACTATTGCTGCAGTTATTGAGGCTAGGTTTTCCATTTTGTAATAACCATAGTGAAACTTTTGGTCAGCAGGTTTTCTGAAGAATCTTAGGCCAATCCATACAACTGCAGAAACAAAACCATCTCCTATGCAATCTATTCCATTTGCAGTTAATGCAACACTTTTTGAGATGGTCTCCCCTAGTATTATCTGTATTATTCCAAAACTGAAGAGTATTATAGTAGTAATGCCGGCTAGTCTGTCGGCTTTTTCAACAAATGTTTTTTTCCCTGTCATGTTGTTAAAAACGGTGAAACTAGTAATATATTATGAATGTTTTTATCAATTTTTTAAGAGGAAATCTAGTTTATCTCCTGGTTTGTATTCTTTCGCCTCATCTTGTTTTTTGAATATTCTTGCGCCTGTAGTGCCTTTGAGAGTAATGTGGTCGTTGACGACATGTAATATTGCTCCTTCTCTAATTCCTACTACGTATTCACTGTTGTAAAAATGAAATTCTTTGATCCTTGTCTCTCGTGTTTCGCCTTTATGTTTAGAGTTTGGGTCAGGATCAAGATAATGTGGGTTAATATTGAATGGAACAAGATCCAGGGCTTTGAAAGAAGGCGGATACATTATCGGCATATCGTTTGTTGTTTTGATACTTTTACAGGCGACATTTGAACCTGCGCTAGTACCAATATAAGGCAATCCTTCATTCACTCTTTTCCTTATGTCATCTATGATGTCTGCTTTGTATAGGCTATCGAGAAGGACAAAAGTGTTTCCCCCTCCAATAAATATGGCCTCAGCGGAGTTGACGGCTTTTTTTGGATTATCATATTCATGTATGCCCATAAGATTGTATCCCATTTTTTTAAAACGTTCTCGAGCAAGCTTCGTGTATTCATCGTGAGTCATGCCACTTGGTCTTGCATAGGGTATAAACAGAACGCTTTCTCTTTCTCCTAGGAATTTTTTGATTTCATCAGCACAATGGTCTAAATATCCGCTTCCATGAAGTGTTGAATTACTAACAAGTAATAGATTTCTATTCATATTTTTCACCTCTTTTTGATTATTTTGTATTTATCAATACCATCTATGATGGCGAGTTTTTCCTTTTTATCCCAATTTACCCATATAAGATCTTGATCTTTCTCAATTTTTTCGACAGTTCCTTTATCTCCTTTTTTAAGAGTTGTCCAAGTATCATATATCTCTATTATCTCAACTCTATCTCCAACTTTAACATTCATTTAAAGATTCATCTCCACGAGTATAACAAATTGTGATAATACAATCTCTTTTAAATTTAATTGTTTTAAAAATCCCACCATACTCGGTTATTTTAATCAGAAATCACTGGAGTATAGTTGGCGTTCCATTAGTTCCGCTAATGCCTTCTTTTCTTCTCTTGATATTTCTCCAGAGCTAGAGGATTGTCCAAAACTTTTTACTCTGTCCAAAGAATAAACATAACGAATTACATCATTCAAAGTAAATTCTAAATCAGTTAGAAGAGCGTTTAATCTAAACATTGTTGTTTCATCTTCAACTTGCTCTGAAGAAGCATAATTATTCAAAATTTTACTTATTCGATGACATTCATTCTTCCAATCTTGAAAGTTATTTTCAATCTCTGTATAATACTGGGCATCTCCAACTAACCACTTCTCAATTATTCTCAGGTCTTCTACCAATATCGGCTCATCTTTTTCCAGTTTTTTAATTATGTCTGTTATAGGCTCTCTAAGATTGGCTTGTAAAGACTCTCTGACATGATTACGTAACGCAGTTAAAGGATCTCTGACTGCCTCTAGAGCTTCTAGATCAGATCCGTCTAAACCTTTCACTAAATTATCATTAATTATCTTTATTTTATCGGCTACATACATGTTCATGGAAATCACCTCTTTTCCCGTAATGTGGTTTAATATTAATAAATAGTGCGGATACCGGGATTTGAACCCGGGTGAGTGGCTTGGGAAGCCACTATCATAACCACTAGATCATATCCGCAAACTGACTTGCTTTTGATATATTTTTTGAAAAGAAAATGAAAAGATTAAGGAATAATTTTTTCCTTCGCTAATTTATATTTTCAAGTAACTTTAACACATATTTATAGAATTTATCAACAGTGCTAACGTGTACTTGTTCCTCTGGTGAATGCGGGTATTTAATGGTTGGCCCTATTGATATCATGTCCATACCTGGGAATTTCTCACCTATGATACCACATTCAAGTCCAGCATGTATTGCTTCTATTTTTGGTTCTTTACCGTACATATCTTTAAAAATCCTTTTTGATAAAGCCAAGATTTTCGAATCCATATTTGGTTTCCATCCCGGATAAGGTTTTTCTTCTTCTACGTTTGCACCAGAGAGCTCTGCTGTGGCTCTGATACGATCACGTAAATCCTGTAAAGCTGTTTTTATCGAGCTTCTTGTACTCATACTAATCTGGACATTTTTGTTATTGAAGTTGACTGTTGCGAGATTAGTGGATGTCTCTACGAGATCAGGTATGTCGTAGCTGTATTTCTCAACTCCATGTGGTAGACCATGAAGAAGATTCAACAGGCTGTCCTGTGTTTCATTGGTCAGAGTAGTTTTCATTTTATCAACATTTTCAACCTCTACTTTGAACTTTGGATCAATTGGTTTAATTTCTTCAAGTATATTTTTTTCTTCTTTTTTCAAAGTAGTAATAAATTTGTTTTTCTCTGATTTATCAACAGAGATTTTTGCATATGCTTCACGGGGTATAGCATTATGTTTATCCCCACCTTTTATCTCTGAAATATAGAATTTATAATCGTCTTTTGCTTTCCAAAGCATACGAGTTAAAAGTTTTACAGCGTTACCGCGTTGTTCATGGATATCAACACCTGAGTGTCCACCACGTAGGCCAGATACTTTTATAAGTAGACTCTCTAAGTTGCCGTTAATTGGTTGTGTTTTAAATGGTAGTTCTATCTTTGAGTCGCCACCACCGGCGCATCCAACAGTTACTACACCAAAATCTTCACTATCTAGGTTTAGCAGTATCTTTCCAGTTAACATATTTGATTCCATTGCAAAAGCACCAGTAAGACCTGTTTCTTCGTCAATAGTGAATAACGCTTCGATTGGACCATGTTTCAAGTTTTTATCTCCGAGTATTGCTAGGCTGATAGCAAGCCCTATACCATTGTCTGCCCCAAGTGTGGTTCCATCTGCTGTTAAAATATCGCCGTTTAGTTTGAGTTTTATTGGGTCCTTTGTGAAATCAAAATCTACATCACTGTTTTTTTCACAGACCATGTCCATATGTCCTTGTAAAATAACCGTAGGCTTATTTTCCATACCGGGGCTACCAGGTTTTGAAATTACTACATTGCCTGTTTTATCTGTTTTTGATTTCAATCCATTTTCTTTAGCAAAATTCAGTACATATTCTCTTATTTTTTCTTCATGTTTCGAACAACGAGGAATTTTACGTATTTCATCAAATTGCTTCCAAACATTTTTTGGTTCTAAATTTTCAATAACTGACATATAATTACGCCTCCCTTAAGTCGCAAAACAGGTAATACTGACCTAATTTAAAAGATTTCCTTAGAAAACGTTGGAAATAATTTATATAATCTCTTCTTATATACTCAGCAAAAACGGAGGCGAAATTTTTATGGACTGGGGAATGAAGAATCGTCTTTCAAAAATAATTCAAAAAGATGGGCATACTGTTATGTTAGCTGTTGATCATGGATATTTTATGGGGCCAACCACGGGTCTTGAAAATATTGGTGAAATGGTAAAACCACTTTTGCCATATGCTGATGTCCTGATGCCTACTAGAGGGGGTTTGCGTAATTATATTCCTCCTGAGGCAGATATTCCAATATGCCTTAGAGTATCTGGTGGAACAAGTATTCTTAATCAAACAAATTTACTTCATGAAGGTATTGCTGTTGATATTGAGGATGCAATAAGATTAAATGTTGCAGCAGTTGCTTTTTCAATACTTGTCGGTCAGCCATTTGAAAGGGATACACTGCTTGGTATGACTGAGTATATTGATGAGGCAAATAGATATGGTATTCCTGTTCTTGCTGTAACCGCTGTTGGTAAAGGCCTGGGTAAAGATGCAAGGTACCTATCACTAGCGTCTCGTATGGCGGCTGAACTGGGAGCTAGTATAGTAAAAACATATTACTGTAAAGATTTCGAGAAAGTAGTTGATACATGTCCTGTTCCAATAGTTATAGCTGGTGGTAAAAAAGTTTCTGAGCAAGATGCTCTTCAAATGGCTTATGATGCTCTCCAATCAGGGGCAATCGGTGTTGACATGGGTCGTAATATTTTCCAAAGTAGTGATCCTGTTGGGATGATAAAAGCAGTAAATGCAGTTGTTCATAAAAAAGCAAAACCAAAAGAGGCCTATGATATATTCAAATCAAATAAGAAGTAGATCACTTTATTAACTTTCAACTTTATTCATTAAAGGATACTCATCCTCGTTAGTACCATCATCTATTTTATAGGAAGTATCCCCTATTCCATCATCATCGTTATCATTGCCTGCATAGTCATCCCAGTAGTTACCCTCTTCTAAACTATCTTCATACCATGCATTATTTGAGTTATCATAAGCATTATGAAGATTATTTAGGAAGTTATTTTTAAAAATTTGATTATCATCAGACTCAGTTATTCCTAAACCGTTAGTATTGTTTTCAACATTATTCTCAGATATAGTATTTTCATCAGAGTTTATTAGAGATATGCCATTGTAACAATAGGAGACACTATTCTCTTGGATTACATTATTTGATGCACCATTTAAGTTGATGCAATAATCATCATCGTTATCATCAGACATATTTCCAACTATCGTATTCTCTTTTATAGTGTTAGAATGAGACAGGGATGCTAAATAAATCCCTGACCATTTGCTATTTGAAACTTGGTTATCAATTATTTTATTATTTGTAGCCCCCCATAACCCGATTCCATAGTCATTATCTTTTATCTCATTGTCCTGTATGATATTATCACTAGAGTTGACAAATATGCCACATGCATTAGGATGATTACCACTATTTATAATAGTGAAACCTTTGATAGTAACTCCATCTGCATAAATAGTAATTACACTACCACTATTATTTCCATTAATAACAGTTAAACGAGTATGTTCACCAACTAACTTTATTGGTTTATCGATAATAATATTTTCATAGTATGTACCAACTGGAACTTTTATTGTTTCACCAGATTTTGCACGATCTATAGCTTTTTGTATATTAGTTACTACATATTCCTCTTCTTTATCCCCTACAAGAAAACTAATTAGAATAACCATTAATATGATTACAGCCACTGAAATCACTATCATATTCTTTTTCATCCCAGATTTCTCTCCTCAATCTGAAAATAATTTATTTGTTTATAAATAGTCGCACTAGCCTCCATCGTCTGTTGTTGTAAAAAGTTTATATACTATTGTTATCTCTAGGTGAAATCGATTTGAGAATATGTTACTACAATTAAGACTATATCTATTGGTAGGCTTGTTATTTGCGATACTGTATGGAGTGATAGTTGGAATAGGTTTTTTACTAGGCTACTCTGGCTTTACTTTCTATATATTCATCTTTGGTATAGGCTTTGTGATAATTCTAATTCAGTATTTAATAGGGCCAAAAACTGTTGAATGGTCAATGCGCGTAAAATACATAAAAGAAAATGAAAACCCAAAGCTTTATGGTATAGTGCGAGAGCAGGCTCAATTAGCGGGGTTACCAAAAACACCGAGGATTGGTGTTTCACAGTTGCAGATACCTAATGCTTTTGCTTTTGGTAGGACAAAAAGAGATGCCCGTGTATGTGTGACAAAAGGGATTTTAGATCTATTAAGTGATGAAGAACTAAAAGCAGTAATTGGACATGAGATATCACATATAAAACATCGAGATGTAGCAGTTATCACAATGCTCAGTGTTGTCCCAATGATATGTTACATGTTATACATTTCATTCTTCTGGGGTGGTATGTTTTCAGGAGGACGTAGTAGAAATGGCGGGGCTATGCTTATCGTAGGGATATTAGCACTTGTTGTATATTTCATAACAAGCCTGTTAGTAATGTATGGTTCCAGGATAAGAGAGTACTATGCTGATAAAGGTAGTGTTGAACTAGGAAACCAGCCACATCAACTAGCAACAGCACTGTATAAACTAGTCTATGGTAATGCCAAATCTGATCCAAAAGCCATCAAAAGTAGTGCGGGTATGAAAGCATTTTTTGTTAACGATCCATCAAGGGCGATGTATGAGATACGTGATCTCAAAGAAGTAGATGTTGATATGAGTGGAACTATTGATCAAAATGAGTTAATGATGGTTACCACGAAGGATATCAAGCTCGGTAAAGCTGAGAGAACAGTGGAAATATTAAGCTCGCATCCAAATATGTTAAAAAGAATAAAGCATCTTGCTTCTCTTCAGTAACAAAAAATATTATCTTAATTACAAGAATTGTATTTCTTTTCCATTACAGTATTTTAATCATAAAATCTATTAAATCCCTAATAATAAACCCAAGCAGGTTTCATTATGGAAAAAATGAAAGTCGCTATGTATTACAACAATAACGATGTGAGAATTGAGGAAATGTCAATTCCTAAGATAAATGATAATGAACTCTTAGTTAAAGTAATGGCCTGTGGCATCTGTGGTAGCGATGTTATGGAATGGTACAGGATAAAAAAAGCACCGCTTGTACTAGGTCATGAAATATCCGGAGAAATCATAAAAACTGGTAAAAACGTTAAAAATTTCAAAAAACATGATAGGGTTTTTGTTACACATCATGTCCCGTGTAATAATTGTAAATATTGTCTGAATGATCAACATACGATTTGTAACATGCTTCATTCAACAAATTTTTATCCAGGTGGTTTCTCTCAATATCTACGTGTACCAGAGGTTAATGTTGATAGAGGCGCTTTTTTACTATCTGATAAAATGAGTTATGATCAAGGTACTTTTATTGAACCATTGGCTTGTGTTATTCGTGGTTTTAGGATAGCTGGTTTTAAGCCGAAAAAATCTGTCCTGGTTCTTGGGAGTGGCGTAGCAGGGCTTTTGAATATTAAACTTGCAAAATCATTAGGCTCTGGTAAGATTTTTGCGACAGATGTTGATGAGTATAGATTGGAAACTGCTAAAAAAATGGGAGCCGATGTTGTAATAAACGCTAAAGAAGATGTTGCGGAGAGAATAAAACAATCTAATGATGGCGAGCTAGTTGATTTTGTAATAATCTGTGCAGGTGTCTCATCGGCTGTAAGACAAGGAGTTGAATCAGTTGCTGAGGGAGGTACAATTCTGTTTTTTGCGCCTACTAAACCTGGTATTGATGTTCCTTTTCCGTTGTTTGATATTTGGAATAAACAGGTTAAGATGTTTTCTACTTATGCTGGAGCTCCGGGGGATATAGAAGAGGCAATTGAGTTAATTAACTCAAAGAAAGTGACTGTTACTGATATGATAACTCATAAATTACCACTGGAAAAAGCAGCAGAAGGTTTTAAACTAGCCGCGGAAGCAAAAAAATCAATAAAAATAATAATTGAGCCAAATAAGTAAAAAAATAAAATTGAGAGATTAAAGTATCTCCTCAGTTTTTTACTCGTTTTTACCTTTTTCTTCCTCTAGTTTGTAGTCTCCAGGTTCAATTGTGGGTTTTTTCTCTGCCATGTAGTAAAACAAGGCAAAAAACACGAGTATGGCGAATATAAATATGATTATGAACATTATTACCATGGCTATTACAAAACCAACTGCGATCACGGCAGCTAACCAGGCTATTATTCCGATTATGTGGAATAAACCTATTATTATCGCAGCGACTAAAATAGCACCGAGTAACATTGCAACTATGCCTTTTATCATTTTGTGAGTCCTCCTATTATGCCGCCTACAACGCCACCTTGTGATCCAGAGGTACTACTACGCTGTGGCATAAAAGGAGCTAGTGCTGTAGCAAGGTTACCAAGATTCAAAGATTGGAGTATGACTTTACCAGGTCCTCTCAGAGTTGTTAAAAATATTCCTTCTCCGCCAAAAAACATGGTTTTTATTCCTTTTACACGTTGTATGTCATATGTTACGGTTCCATCCCAGCCTACTACGCTACCGGTATCAACTTTTAACATTTGATTTGGTTTTAAATCAAATTCTACAAAATCTCCACATGCATGAATCCAAACTGTTCCCTGACCTGATAATTTTTCAAGTATGAAACCCTCTCCACCAAAAAATGCTGCTCCTAGTCTTTTTTGAAAGGCAATACTTAGATCAATTGCATCCTCGGCGACTAGAAAAGCATCTTTTTGAACTAGGAATTCTTTACCCGGTGTTATTTGAATAGGTTTTACCGTACCAGGGGCGTTCCCACCAAATGATGCCATTCCTATTCCACCTGCTGATGTGAACTCTGTTAGAAACGCTGTTTCACCAGCGAATTTTCTACCAATGCCTTTCAGTAGGCCTCCTCTCATTTTTGCTTCCATATTGATATTAGCACTCATGTATACCATTGAGCCTGCTTCAGCATAAATTTTTTCACCAGGGCTGATTTGTATAGTCACCAGCTGTAAATTGTCTCCTGATATTTTATACTCCATATAATCACCAATTTTACTAGTAATTGTTATTCTACTCTAAAATCTTTCTTAAAAGCAATATTCTAGCCAAGTATCAAAAGTTTATAATAAAACATACGATTCCCTTGCGTGATGGAAAAACTCAGAGCAATCTGGGAACTTATGCGATTAGAGCATGGTATACTGATTGCCATAGCAGTTCTGATTGGTTCTTTGGTGGCACTGGGTGGTGAGAGTCCCCCTAGTTTCGATAAGTTTATTCTTACTTTTTTTACTGTTCTTTTCATTGAGGCAAGTACGTTTGCTCTTAATGATTATTGCGATATTGAAATAGATAAGAAAAACAGGAGAACGGATAGGCCTCTTGTTAGAGGTGTTCTATCAAGAGAAACTGCGTTTTATGTCTTTATTCTTCTGTTTCCTCTAGGTATAATATGTTCATTTTTTGTTAATTTGACTTGTTTTGTCATAGCTCTTATAACTGGTTTTCTAGGCATATTTTATGATATTTTTCTTAAGAAAATAAAAGTTCTTGGAAATTTTTATATTGCTTATGCGATGGCGATTCCTTTTGTTTTTGGTGGTGCTTCTATATTTGAAAATAAATCTTTGCTTATTGATTTGCCTCTTGTGATTTATATTGTTGCTTTTATTGCGTTTCTTACTGGTGTTGGCAGAGAAATCATGAAGGATGTTATGGATTTTGAGGGGGACAAGTCTAGAGGTGTTAAATCTTTTCCTTTTTATATCGGTACACGTGGTTCAAATGTGTTGGCTGCTGTTTTTTATTTGGTTGCTATTTGTTTTAGTTTTTTGCCTTTTTTTATGGAAAGATTTGAGCTTTATTATTTGAATTATTTTTATTTGTCTCTTATTTTTTTGACTGATACTATGTTGCTTAGTACGTCTTTTCAGTTGATTTTTAAGAAAAAGCCTCATGTTGGGCTTTATAGGAAGTTTACTTTGGTCGCTATTTTTGTTGGCCTCCTTGCGTTTTTGGTACCGATTCTGTTAGTTCTTTTTGATTTTTAGTACAAAAAACTATATTTATCTAAAATTATTATAAAAAAACTTATATACTTCCAAAGTAATTATATTATGTTAGGATGGGGGAGTTAATCCTAATTTTTTCCTATCTCTCCTCACCACCTCCACGGCTTCCCCATCCAAAGACTCACAATAACAGCTCATTTACAACTCTTTTAAGATGTGGAACTGTATCATATTTTCCAATATTTGGAGGTGCTATCCACCGGTACTCAGAATGCTCCCAGTCTATTTGTAATTTGTCTTTTTTTTCAGTTTTAAATAAAAAAGAAATAACCTCCCAATCATATTTTTCTCCTTCATAAAAATCAGTAAAAACAATAGTCTCTCCTTTTTTCAATAAATAT
>Ga0272441_10002649_pt1 | contig 35836 bp, 33 predicted proteins | sample SSMProp6N_FD_193582 | JGI IMG/M metagenome (GOLD analysis project Ga0272441, IMG submission 193582) | Marine sediment archaeal communities from Little Sippewissett salt marsh, Falmouth, MA, United States - SSM-Prop-6N | ecosystem: Environmental > Aquatic > Marine > Wetlands > Sediment ...
CTTCAGGCTATGTTGGGTTTCGCTCATCAACCCAATCTACGCAACTTCATTTATTATCATGTCAATCCCAGGAAAGTTTAGGAAGTTCATCGAGTGCTTTTGCAAATCTTTCCGGATTGAATGGCTCCTGTTTCTTTAGAACATCAAAGATTTCTGAAGAAACAACGCACCCGATGAGTTCCTTAGCTTCTTCCTCTGAATATCCTTCCGATATCAAGCGGTCGAAGGTTTGTCGTGTTTCAGGGGGATTATTAGCCTGAAGTTGATTTTCAACAACCTCTAAAATTGCAGATTTCAAATGAGGATTTTCTTCCATATTTTATCTCACCCAGAATTATAAGGCTGCCGTTAAGCGGGCGGCGGTTTTGAGGCATAGCTTTTCCGTCATAAATACAGGTGTTTTTAATCTGGCTGACGAAAGCCGCACGCAATAGCAGCCCCGGATTAAACGCACTTGTTAGCCAGAGGGCTTTCCTAACCTGCATACGCATAATTTGCCTAAGAAAATCCTTTTATCAGGCGAGCACCTTTTCCAATACGCAAACCGACATGCTCATGTATAAAATCTATATATGCCCTGCTATGAACGTTATGACGAAGTGCTGAACGATATATGGTACCAAGTAATTTAACGATTTGCTCAGAAGATTTAGTTGAAAGATCTTCCTTAATGGCCCGATCAATTGATATAAAGCCATTCTCTTCTAATTTATTCGAAAAAACCAGCTTTTCGTCTTTAAAATGGAATCTATCTAAAAGTAGCTTGAGGATCTTTATTATAACGTCGTCATTTAGGCTACTGTGTTGTTCATCATCAAATTTACAAATCGCTGATTCAATAGCATTTGCGTCATCCTGAAGGAAAACATCATTTGACATATGTGACAACGGAAAATAGGGTACCTTCTTATAATTTCTGATCGATTTCGTATCTTTGAAATAAGAACATCCATCACATTTATCGAATGATCGCGACTCACCACAGCATAGACTACAAATGAATTCATTGTTGTAAATGCATTTTCTTTTTCCCTTTCGAGAATTGCATATCAGACATTTTGCCATAATTTTATTTCCATTTCTTTGTTCTAATTTTGTGTTAACTCCTTGCACAAAATGCCAGGGCCGAACAGCGCCGCCACCATAAGTTCGCATTACTCAGGCATTTGCTATAAGCCGCGGTATCTTCGACGTTTGCTCCAACCTTTGACATTCTGAAGGTTAACGAGTTCAGGGATATCAGGCCGGGAGAAAATATGGTGGCTACCTTCAGTTCTCGATAGCTCAAAACCGAATCCTCTAACAAGATTAATCAGATCAGCAAATCTTATGTTTTTAGAACCACTAATTATTTTTTTAAGCAATTTTCGTCTGTTCATAATTTGTCTTTTATTTGCCTCTCAAGCGTGATGTTAGCCTTTTTTGCTATTCATTATCAATAAATCCTAACGACTTAGTATACTTATACAGCTTTTTCCAAGTTGATCTATATGATTTTATAGCATAATTAGAATCACTCATCTTTTTTTTAAATTCATACTCATAATCAGCTTCTAAACCATAGAATATATCACCAGGAAAAAATTCATCTCGATAGCCATACCCACATTCGAGTATTCCTATCGACCAACAATTACTAAGGTGCATCTGTACTGTCTTTTCTGAAAGTCCTTGTTTATAAAGATGATCAATAAACTGGAAAAGATACCTACAAAGGTCTTGGGCAAATTTATGTGACTTTTCATCTCCTAATCGTGACTTGAATTTGCTGTTAGATTTTTTTATTTTTGAATGTATTTTTTCTTTTATATTCGTCGTGTCTATTTGCTGAGCTAAACCATTTGCTGTGCCTAAAACATGTTCAATTCCCACCTTACCACCGGAGTTTCTCTCATAAATTGCTTTAATCCAAGCTACCGTTTCTTCCTCTATAAAGAGTTCTTTTTTATTTCCTATAGTTAGAGAGACACACTCATCGCAGATCCAGTCAACGATTTTATTGATGTCTTTGAGTTCAATATTTTCAGAAAGCCAAATCTCAAAAACTATTTTGGTTTTGGATGATATTCTCCGGTTAATCTGGCTGACTAATTACTTTTTTACGGTTTCATTAATAAGCTGTGTAATCACTTTTGCTTCTATTTGAAAGGACTTGTCATCTATATTGAATACAAATTCAGGAGGCCTTGCCATATCATCTGGTTCGTACACAATCCCCTTGATTTTATATTGGGATAGAAACCATCTGCAAAGATATATTTCGAAAAGAAAGGGACTAATAGTGTATTGATTTTTGTTTGATAAAAAATTGTCTACTATCTTGGTAAAACCCCTTTTTTGAAGTCTAATTAACTGCGTATTTAATAACTCAAGGCGGTCTGAATCCATTATGCCTGGGAAATTAGCTGCGACTTTCTTTATTCTTTCTTTATAGGGCACTTTGGTTCCTGCTTATTGCACAACAGGTTTAATATATGGAAAATTTTTTAGCTATCAGCCTTATAGAAAGGAAAATTTTCCGCCTATTCTGATATCATGATAAGAAACATGGAAAAATTTATCGTGTATTTTCCATGTCTCTGTATTCAATATAAAATAGGATGGAAACCAAGAGCAAGGCAATATTTAAACCCGACCCGATATTGAAATTGATGGACCAGGTCCATCTGGTGTTGCGCCACCACCATTATACCTACCGCACCGAAAAGACTTACTGCGCTTGGATACGTCGATACATCAAGTTTCATGGCTTTAACACCCATCCTACCCAGACGGGAAAGGTTCAGATCGACTATTTGAATGACAATTCAAGTTGATCCGCCGCTGATTTTAGCCATTTATCTGCTGTCCACAGTGGCATCCCTGTCAATTGGGCAGACGCTAAAAGGTGGACATCGACGAAACCAACACCTTTTCCCATCAGGTGATTTCGCTCGATAAAAAATAGGAATTCGTCAGATTCAATCGTCGGAGCCATTGGAAGGGATTGAAGTAAGGAGATGATTTCGGTTCGGTTTTTGAGATTACCGCAGGCGAGCTCGCCAACGATAAATGGATGGCACATAACCTCAGCTTCTACTAACAGCTTTTCAAGCTGCCGGCTGCCTTGGCGAAGGTGGGTAACCCAAATTGAAATGTCAACAATGACCATATCCGGTTTTAGGCAGGTCTGCGTCTTGGAATGGAACGGAGGTTATTTTCGGTTCCGCCGAGTTTAGCCAGCCGCTTGCTGCTTTCACGCGCTATTAAAGCTTCTAAACCAAGTCGCACTAAAGAGGTCTTCTCCTTAATGCCTGTCAACCGTGATGCCTTTTCCAATATTTTGTCATCTATGTTTAGTGTTGTTCTCATATGCATCAATGTGCATTATATATGCATACTTGTCAATAGGAAAAATTTAAATACCATTCAAAATATCTCAAACAATAATAGGGGACTATTTCGCCCAATTATCGATTTTGAGATTCGAAATAATTGAGGGACGGACCTGCATAAATGCATTATGCTTCAATCAGTCTTAGCTTTCTATCATTAACATGTTTCTCACCACGTATACAGTGAGAACCTTTCGCATGATGGTTGCCATGGGAGCATTTCCGGTCCGCAGCAGAAGGTGCAGATGGTTTGAAAGCAATGCCCAAGCGTAGCAGGGGGTATTCGTCTCAGATAGCACCTGCGGCAGACGATTTAAAAAATCATCCTTATCAGTGTTGTTTCGGAAAATCTTCCGTCTTTCGATACCGCGACATATGATGTGATGCAAGGCACCCGGTGCATCTATTCTGGCTTTTCGTGGCATGTTGCAGGCAGTATCATGATTTGTTAAGTTAATAAAGCATTTTTGCAAGACCGTCCCACATAACCTCAACCTACGCAGCTGCAACATATATTAATGTCAGGCGGCTAACGTTAGGCATCACCAGTTGCCATAATACAGCAGTGGAATGGCAATTTGGGGTTCGCCGAAGGCGATTTATTCCATTGCTTTGGCGATCTTTATATCGCCCCTAAGAAGCTCATTCACTACTGAGGATCGATCAATCCCCTTCTTCGAAGCAATTTTTTCTACAAATGCTGAAACTTCTTCATCAAGATAAATGGGAATGTTCAGCTTCATATCTGGATGATAAAACTTACCTCTTTCACCTTTTGAAAAATCATATTCTTTTCTCATGTTCATTCACCGTATCTTTTGGTTTCTTTTTTTGTTGCTATCCGGCTTGAGATAATCCTGATCGTGACAGCATCTTCACTTCCTTCTCGAAAGGTATGGATCACAACAAGCAACCTCCCTTTCTCCGAAATCCCCATTGTTATCCATCTGTCTTCAGTTTCACTGTGGTCTGGATCGAATATGGAAAGTGCCTTTGAATCTCTAAACACCGTTGCAGCTTCGTCAAAAGCTACATCGTGTTTATCTCGGTTTTCATGTGCTTTTCTGGGATCCCACTCAAAAGTGTAATTTGTGGCCATTTTCAACACTCATTTGGTTTTTTAGCAAAGCCGTATTTTACATGGCTAACGGCAAGATGAGGGGCCGGGAAACGATGACCAAAAGCCTGTGAAAAAGTTAAAAAGGTAATTTAAGAATGCATTTCAAAAGCGGCACGGCTTTTCCCGGTCCCTCTCAAACGCAAGGTTGGTGTTTAATGCCTTGGTTGCTTGGGAAGCTGTGCACCATGCCACACAGCAACTATCCAAACGACGTCGCCTTTGATTTTATAAAAAAAACGGTATGGCGATATGATCACCTCCCGGAAGGGAAGTTCTGGAAATTCGGGTATGATTCTTCCGGATTCAGGAAAGTCCTCGAGCCTTCGCAAAACTGTTTCGGAATGCTGTCGAAAATTGGTTGCTGCAGAAGGTTTATCCCCCCGAATATACACGAGAGCAGACAGAAACTGGGCTCTGGCAGTAGGCGTTAAGCGGACTTTCACGATGGTTCCTGTGATAGGATTAAATCAGCTTCAGCAAGAACAGTATCTAGATCATAACCCTCGCCTATTTCTATTTCCTTATCTCCCTTAGCCAAAAGCCGAAGGATCTCTTTATCGTGTTCAGATTTTTCATACGCCTCGACACCGATAATGACGGCAGCTGCCCGTCCTCTTTGTGTAATGATGATGGGTTCCTTGTTATCTCGTAATTTTTTCAGGATCTTGGCAGCGTCCTGCCTCAAATCGCTTATCGGAAGGATATTCAAAAGTTTTCCCATTACGTACCTCCTATTGTATTTTTGTATGTATCGCCAGTTGCTGCATAAAGCAAGCGTTTACTTGAATACTGGTATGATATGGGTACGCCAACAGATTTAATAGATGGAAAATTTTCCAGCTATCACCCTTATGGAAAGGAAAATTTTCCGCCTATTCCCATCAGGTCATTTCGCTCGATAAAAAATAGGAATTCGTCAGATTCAATCGTCGGAGCCATTGGAAGGGATTGAAGTAAGGGATTATTTTATCTAATTATCAATTTTGAGATTTGGAACACGACCGAATTCCTTTTCATTGTTGGCAACCAGAATGCCGTCTATCGAAAGGACTGAAAGGATTCTCATTTTCGCATGAGTCGAATTGCCGGGTTAAGCTGCGAACTCATAAAATTTTTGTGAGTTGAAAAAAAATCTTGACAGCCTACTGACTGATCCGTTAGCATCGGGCAAATTTCTTGTGGAGAAACCATGCAAAGCGTTTCTATGACCATAAATCAGACCGAAATTGATCTTACCTGCTGGTGGTGGTGGGCCATGGTACTTGGGCTTGCCAGCGGGAGGAATTGAGCAAAATAAACATTAAATAGCATTAAAACCGTGGGCAGCCTGAAAGCTCCCCACGGTTTTTTAATATAAAAGGGCCGGGGAGCAACCCCGGCCCTTTTATATTGAACTTTAAACATGTCGACCTTCCATGAAAGGTAATGCAGATGCGACTGCGGCAGTTTCCCGGAAAAGATAATTTTATCGAACTCGCCCGGACAGCAAACGTCGTACCGGTAGGCCTCGAAATTCTGGCGGATATGGATACGCCGGTGACGATCATGCGCAAAATCTACCCGAACGATGGGCCTGCGTTTCTCTTCGAGAGTGTCGAAGGCGGCGAGCGCTGGGGACGGTTCAGTTTTCTCGGCTCCGCTTCGCGCAGTCAGCTCAAAATCTACAGAGACCGGGTTGAGATCCGACAAAACGGTGCTTTGCGGCAGGAATCCCACCACGGGGATCCCATGGCCTATCTGCGCGCCTACATGACACAATACCAGCCGGCGGTCATACCGGAGCTGCCCCGGTTCTGGGGCGGTTTGGTGGGTTACCTGACCTACGAGGCGGTTTCGTTTTTCGAAGATATCCCCAATGAGCTGACGGAGGACAAGCCCTTGGCCCATTTTATGGTCCCCGAAGAGATCCTGATCTTTGACAACATTTCCAACACGTTGATGATCGTGGCCCTCAGCTTCACGGAGGACCACCCCGACGGAGCTTCGGCTTACGCGGCGGCCCTGGATCGAATTGAAGGCCTGGCCGCCCGTATCGAACAGCCGGTGTCCGAAGACGATGCAGCCGTCCGGCAAGTCGGCTGCCGGCTCGAGCCCGTGAGCGATAACGAGACCTTCCGCCGAAAGGTGTTGAAAACCAAAGAGTACATCCGGGCCGGCGACATCATCCAGGCCGTGATATCGCAGCTGTTTACCTGCAGCCCGCCGCCCGACTCACTTTCCCTTTACCGAGCCCAGCGCTTCATCAACCCGTCTCCCTATCTCTTTTTTCTCCATCTCGACGGGACCGTATTGATCGGGTCGTCTCCGGAGACCATGGTGCGCCTTGAAAACGGTGTGGCGACTCTCAGGCCGATCGCCGGCACCCGGCCCAGGGGCGGTTCCGAGCAGGAGGATCGGGATCTTGCCGACGAACTGCTCAAGGACGAAAAAGAGCGGGCCGAACACCTTATGCTGGTCGACCTGGGACGCAACGACCTGGGGAGAGTGGCCGAGACCGGGACCGTGCAGGTGACCGATCTGATGGTGGTGGAACGCTATTCCCACGTTATGCATCTGGTGTCTAACATCTGTTGTGATCTGCGTCCGGACTGCGATGCCTGGAGCCTGATTCCGGCAACGTTTCCTACCGGCACCCTGTCGGGTGCACCCAAGGTGCGGGCGATGGAAATCATCGCCGAACTCGAGGAAGAGACGCGGGGACCCTACGGGGGCGCGGTGGGATACGTTTCCTTCAGCGGTAACATGGACATGGCCATCACGATTCGCACGGCCTGCGTCGAGAATGGTCGGCTCACCGCGCGTGCCGGAGCCGGGATCGTCGCCGATTCCGATCCCGAGCGGGAGCGCATAGAAACCGTCAACAAGGCCATGGCCATTCAAAAGGCATTAGAGCTGCTTAACAGAACCTAAACTTATCGATTCCGGGTTCCGGGTTCAAAGGTTCTAACCGAATGGAATTGAGAACAATTCTTATCAAGAAGTTTGCCGTGTTCCCGGATATTGGCCAACAGCTGCAACCTGTCAACTGGCCAATGGGCCAACCGGCAAACCGGCCAAACGGGCTCAACCGGCCTAACCGAACGGAGTTTCTCCATGATAGTGGTCATCGACAATTACGACTCGTTTACGTACAACCTGGTACAGTACTTGAAAATCATCGGGTCTGAAGTGGTCGTGTTTCGGAACGATGCCGTTTCTCTTTCGGAGTTGGAGGAGATGGCGCCTGCCGGATTCGTCATTTCTCCCGGACCTGGACGGCCTGAGACGGCCGGGATTTCAATGCCGCTGATCGACCGCTTTTCCGGCCAAATTCCGATTCTGGGCGTTTGCCTCGGTCATCAGGCAATCGCCGCGGTCATGGGGGGCAAGGTTGTTTCCGCCAAACGCCTGATGCACGGCAAAACCTCATCTGTGACCGCCGACGGGCAAACGATCTTCAAGGGCATCAAATCCCCTTTCTCTGCGATGCGATACCACTCCCTGGCCGTGGAGAAGGAGACCCTGCCGGATTGCCTCAAAGTAACTGCCGAGGCGGAAGACGGCGAAATCATGGGCATCCGGCATGTGACGGATGCGACCGAGGGGATCCAGTTCCACCCGGAGTCGATCATGACGCCGGTGGGGAAACGATTGTTACGGAACTTCGTCAATCAAGCGTGATGGATTTGCGATTCTAAAGAAAGGAGAGGGGCAATGTTTCGTGAATATCTGACCAAGATCATCGACAGGAAAAACCTGACGCAGTCGGAGATGTCGGAGATGATCGGCCTCATTTTTTCCGGTGAAGTGGGCGACTCCCAGGTGGGGGCGTTTATGGCGGCACTGGCGACGAAGGGCGAAACCTTCGAGGAGTTGGCCGGTGCGGCCCAGGCGATGCGCCGTAAGGCCCTGCGCATCGAGGCACTGGGCCAGACGGTGGTGGACACCTGCGGTACCGGCGGTGATGGGGCCAACACCTTCAATATTTCAACCACCACGGCTTTTGTCGTTGCCGGTTGCGGTGTGACGGTCGCCAAACACGGCAACCGCAGTGTATCGAGCAAGTGCGGTAGTGCCGACCTGCTGGAAAATCTCGGCATCAATCTCAATACCGCTCCGGAGATTGTCGAAGAGGCCATTGCCGAAATCGGAATCGGATTCCTGTTTGCGCCGCTTTACCATGGTGCCATGAAGTATGCCATGACGGCGCGGAAGGAGGTGGGAGTGCGCAGCATCTTCAACATGCTGGGGCCGCTGACGAACCCGGCCGGCGCCAACTGCCAGCTTTTAGGGGTTTACGCGCCTCAACTCACGGAAATGTTTGCCGAAGCCCTGAAGATGCTGGGGAGCCGGCGGGCTTTCGTGGTTCATGGTCACGACGGGCTGGACGAAGTCTCCGTCTGCGCGCCGACGCGTATCTCGGAACTGAACGACGGACAGATCCGCACCTACGACATTTCACCGGACCAGTTCTTTGGAGAGGCGGCCGATCCGCAGGAACTGGCCGGCGGGGAACCGACCCGCAATGCCGAGATCACCCGCCGAATTCTAACCGGTGAAAAGAGCGCCCGGCGCAACGTGGTTTTGCTCAACAGCGCGGCAGCTCTGGTTGCCTCGGGCAGAGTGAAAGACATTTCCGAAGGGATCCGGTTGGCCGAAGAGGCTATCGACTCGGGTGCCGCCGCCGGTAAACTGGAAGCCCTGGCGGCATACACAAAGGAAAACGGGTGATGGGCGTGCACATCCTGGATCGAATCGTGGCGAAGAAAAGGGCCGAGGTGACCAAGGCAAAAAAGGCTGTTCCGGCGGCCGATCTCGAGCAAAGAGCCAGAGCAAGAAAAGATGTGCGGTCTTTTTCGAAAGCGCTTGCACAACCGGGTCCGCAAGGGATCAATATCATCGCCGAAGTCAAGCGGGCCTCCCCTTCGAAAGGCGTCATCCGGTCCGATCTCGATCCGGCGGAATATGCCCGCAGATACGAATCCGCCGGGGCTGCGGCCATGTCGGTACTCACCGACGAGGCGTTTTTCCGCGGCAGTTTCAACGACTTGCGCAGTGCCCGCGAGGCGACCTACCTACCGGTGCTGAGGAAAGACTTTATTATCTCTTCCTACCAGGTAATCGAATCCGTCGCCCTCGGCGCAGATGCCATTCTTCTGATCGTGCGCATCCTGTCGGAACATCAGCTCAAGGGATACCTTTCCTTAAGCCGGGAGTTGCAGGTGGATGCTCTGGTCGAGGTCCATTCGGAGGAAGAGTTGGACATCGCTTCGGGGGCCGGCGCCCGACTGATCGGTGTCAACAACCGTAACCTGGATGTCTTCAAAACCGACATCAACACGTCAATCCGACTGGCCGAGCGGTTTGAACCGCAGCAGACCGGCGTGGCCGAAAGCGGGATACACTCCCGGGAAGATATCCTGAAAATTCGTGCGGCCGGCATCTTCAATTTTCTTATCGGTGAGAGCCTGGTGCGGGCGGATGACACCCGGGGGTTCCTGAAGAACTTGCTCGGATTGGAAGAAAACTGACCTGAAAATGTGTAACCGTTCAAAGGGTTGCAAAGTCCGATGCGCTTCAAACCACTTAATTGTAAGCGTTTACAGGGCGCCGCAGATGCGAGGCGTCGGGTGCGCAGACGTACTTTTGTACTTCAAGTGCCCGACAACAAAGCAGATGCGGTGCCCTGTGAACGCTTATGAAAATTTCATGAACTTATTGGGCCGAGAAAGCAACAGTGAAAAGAACCATCCAGATAAAAGTGTGCGGTTTGACCGAAGCAAAAATAGCGGCAGCGTGCGCGGCACTGGAGATCGATGCCGTCGGCCTGGTTTTCTACCCCAAAAGTCCGCGCTTCGTCTCTGATGCCCAAGCCGAAGAAATTGCCGCGGCGGTGAATGGCCGGGCTGCCGTCATCGGGGTTTTTGTGGACGAACCCGCTGACGTGATCCTGCAAAAAGTGAAGCGGTGCGGGTTGACCGGTGTCCAGCTTCATGGCCGCGAGACACCGGCTGAGGTCACGCAGCTTAAAAATGAGGGTCTAACGGTGATCAAGGCCCTGTTCCAGAAAAGAGAACCATTCTTTCAGTCGATCTCCCGGTATGGCCCATCGGCCTTTTTGCTGGAGTGCGGCAGGGGACGGTTGCCGGGGGGTACGGCCCGGGTCTGGGACTGGACGGATGCCAAGACGATTGCCGCGAATGCGCCGGTGATCCTTGCCGGTGGGCTTACCCCTGAAAACGTCGGTCAAGCCGTAAGACTCGGCCGGCCCCATGCCGTCGATGTCAGCTCGGGGGTTGAAGCCTCCCCGGGCAAAAAGGATCTGGCTATAATCGAAGCGTTTGTTTCCGCAGTTGCCGGCATCGTTCCAACCGACAGTGACGAAAAAACAAGGAGGATTTTTCAATGATACAGACAGAACCCCGTCCGAATGCCGACGGACATTTTGGACAATTCGGCGGGCGCTACGTCGCCGAGACGCTCATGCCGGCCATATTGGAGCTCGAAGAGGCGTACACACGCATAACGCCTGGGCAGGAGTTCCAGCAGGAATTCCACCGCCTGTTGAAGAATTATGCCGGACGGCCGACTCCCCTTTATTTAGCCAGCCGTCTGACCGAGTCTCTGAAGGGTGCCGCAATCTATCTCAAGCGTGAAGATCTGGCCCACACAGGGGCCCACAAGATCAACAACACCCTGGGGCAAGCCCTGCTGGCCAAGTGGATGGGCAAGGGCAAACTGATTGCCGAAACCGGGGCCGGCCAGCATGGGGTGGCAACCGCCACCGTGGCGGCTCTTTTCGGTATGCAGTGCCGGATCTTCATGGGCACCGAAGACATCGAGCGACAGGCGGCCAACGTCCAGCGAATGGAACTTCTCGGTGCCGAAGTCGAGTCGGTCGGCAGCGGCAGCGGCACGTTGAAGGATGCCATGAACGAGGCCATGCGCTTCTGGTCGGCCGAGGTGTCCGACACTTTTTATGTCATCGGTTCGGTGGCCGGACCGCATCCCTATCCGGCGATGGTGCGGGATTTTCAAAGCGTCATCGGGGATGAAGCCCGCCGCCAGATTTTAGAGCAAACCGGCCGGCTGCCCGATACGCTGGTGGCCTGCGTCGGCGGTGGCAGCAACGCCATGGGACTCTTTTATCCGTTCCTGGAAGATCCGGTCGAGATGATCGGCGTGGAAGCCGCCGGCAAGGGGATCGACAGCGGCAAACATGCGGCCACACTCGGCAAGGGGTCGGTCGGCGTGCTTCACGGTTCCAAGTCCTACCTGTTGCAGGATCAGGACGGCCAGATCATCGAAGCCCACTCCATTTCGGCCGGTCTCGATTATCCGGGGGTCGGACCGGAGCACGCTTTTTTAAAGGATATCGGACGTGCCCGATATGCGGCCGTCGACGACCGGCAGGCACTGGCGGCCTTCAAAACGCTGTGTGTTCTGGAAGGCATCATCCCGGCTCTGGAAAGCTCGCATGCCGTAGCTCATGCCATGCAGATCGCGCCACAAATGCCTCCCGAAAAGGTGATCATCGTCAATCTTTCCGGCCGGGGCGACAAGGATCTGGGCATCGTGTTCTCCCAATTCGAAAAGGAGAAAAGATAAAATGAATCGCATTGACGAGACCTTCGACAGGTTGAAGCAAAAAAATGAAAGCGCTCTGGTGGGCTTTGTCACGGCCGGCGACCCGAAACCGGACGTATCGTTGCAGATTCTTGACGTCATGTGCCGGGCCGGCGTGGATGTTCTTGAACTCGGCGTTCCTTTTTCCGATCCGACCGCCGACGGTCCGGTCATCCAGCGCTCATCGGCACGGGCGCTCGAAAGCAGGATGAGTTTGCAGAGGGCTTTCGAGATGACATGCCAGCTGCGGGCGCGCTATAGCCTGCCGATCGTGCTCTTCAGCTATTACAACCCTATCCTTCAATACGGGACGGCAGCTTTTTACCGCAGCGCCACCGAGGCCGGCGCCGACGGGGTGCTGGTGGTGGACCTGCCGCCCGAAGAATCGGCCGAATTCACCGATCACTGGGCCGACAACGACCTGCACCTGATCCGGCTGATAGCGCCGACCACACCGCCGGAACGCATGCGCCGCATCGCCGCATCGGGTTCAGGTTTTCTATACCTTGTGTCCAAAACCGGAGTGACGGGCAGCGACGGGCTGAACACGGTCGACATCACCCAAAAAATGGCCGATCTGCGCGCGGCGACCTCACTGCCGATTTGTGTCGGCTTCGGCATATCGACCGCGGCCGATGTCGCCGCAATTGCCGCCATTGCCGACGGGGTGGTCATCGGCAGTGCTTTCGAACGCACCATCGAAAACAACATCGACCGTCCGGACCTGGCGGATCGGATTGCCGCACAGGTCCGTGAATACAAGGCGGCAACCTACCGGTAGAATTATTATTAAGGGCATGCCGGACAGGAAAGGGTCCTTTCCGAGTTTCGCTGCCGGGTTGTCTACAGAAGCGTCAATATCAACCAATCTATTTACAGGAGATGAGGGGGTCAAAAATGTTAATCGTCATGGATAAAAAGGCAACCACCGAAGAGATCGAGGCTGTCGTCGCTGCGGTCGAGGCCAGGGGATATACAGCCCGCCCGATTCCCGGAGGAGAGCGGGTTTCTATCGGTGTTCTTTACAACAAGGGTGCGGTCGACACCTCGCTTTTTCTGGGCTACCCGGGGGTCAAAGACGTGGTCCCGGTCACTCGGCCCTACAAGCTTGTCAGCCGCGAGTTTCAGCACGAAGACACCATGGTCACCGTCGGCAACGTGACCATCGGTAACGGTCACTTTACGATCATTGCCGGACCCTGTGCCGTGGAAAGCGAACACCAGGCGCTGACTATCGCCAGGCTGGTTAAAGAAAGTGGGGCCCAGCTTTTCCGGGGCGGAGCATTCAAACCGCGCACATCGCCCTACTCCTTTCAGGGGCTCGGAGAAGAAGGGTTGAAGATTCTGGCGCGCGTACGGGAGGAAACCGGATTGCCGGTTGTGACCGAAGTGATGGACGACCATACTTTCGATCTAGTGGAAGAATATGCCGACGTGATTCAGATCGGTACCCGCAACATGCAGAATTTTTCACTGCTGCGGCGGGCGGGTCGGTCACGCAAACCCGTTTTCCTGAAGAGGGGCATGGCCGCCACTATCGACGAGTGGTTGATGGCCGCCGAATACATCCTGGAAGGCGGTAACAAACAGGTTATTCTATGCGAACGGGGCGTCCGTACTTTCGCCCACCACAGCCGCAACACTCTGGACCTTTCGGCCGTTCCGGTGGTGCGCAAGGAAAGTCATTTGCCGATTGTCATCGACCCAAGTCATGCGGCCGGGCGTCGGGACCAGGTGATCCCATTGAGCCGCGCGGCTGCAGCCGTTGGTGCCCAGGGATTGATGGTGGAGGTCCACCATGCGCCCGAAGAGGCTCTGAGCGACGGTGCCCAGTCCCTTTATCCGGAGCAGTTTCAACAGCTCTGTCGGCAGGTGAAGGCGATTTACGACGTGTATTACGAAGATCGATCGTGATGCTCGGGCTCTTTTCCGAATCTGGACGTCAGCGTACACAAAGGGTGAAAAATAAAAAAGATAAGTGGAAGATTCAAGAAACAACCCCACTCGATTAAAAGCGAAACCGTATCAGACAATATGAAGACCTACACCATATCGGGTGCCTCAGGCACCTCCACGATTCTTGTCGGCGAGCAGCTGCGAAACCTGGCAGCCCATTTGCCGGCTGCAAAACTTGTCATCATCACCGACCGCAATGTCGAACGGTATTACGCCGATCGGTTTCCGCCGGCAGCGGTCATTTCTCTCGCGCCCGGTGAAGCCTCCAAGTCGTTGGCGACCGTGGAGATGATCTACGGCCGACTTCTCGAACTGGAAACGGACCGAACCAGTTTCATCGTCGGCATCGGCGGTGGTGTGGTGTGCGACATTGCCGGTTTTGCGGCGGCGACTTTCATGCGCGGTCTGCGCTGCGCGTATGTGGCGACGAGCCTGTTGGCTCAGGTAGACGCCAGTGTCGGTGGAAAAAACGGTGTTAACTTAGGTGGGTACAAGAACCTGGTCGGCACCTTCAGCCAGCCACAGTTTGTGATCTGCGATCCATTGCTGCTGAAAACCCTGCCCGAGAAAGAAATCCTCTGCGGCCTGGCGGAAGTCGTCAAACATGCCCTGATTCGTGATGCCGAATTGTTTGGCTACCTGGAGAAAAACGATTCGCAGATCCAGAAACTAGAGGCCGCTGCAGTGGAGCGAATGGTATCCGATTCGGTGGCGATCAAATCCGCGATCGTCAACCAGGATGAAAAGGAGGGCGGCCTGCGGCGCCTGCTGAATTTTGGTCACACCTTCGGCCATGCGGTCGAACATCTCAACCGCATTTCGCATGGCGAGGCCGTCAGCATCGGTATGATGATCGCCGTGGACATTTCTGTGAGCAAAGGGCTGCTGTCAATTTCCGATGCCGATAGAATCAAGCAGCTCTTGCGCCGCCTCAACCTTCCGGTTCGGTGCGGCATCGATCCGGCCCGTATGATCGATGCCATCCGCAAAGACAAAAAAAGAGAAAGCGATGCCGTTCATTTCATACTGCTGCGTGGCATTGGCGAGGCAGTGGTTCAAGATATCCCCCTTGCGGAATTTCAAGATTTTTTCACCAGTAAACAGAACTCATGACACGCCGTCGACGGTATTATAACTTCATTTTAAAACCTTCGTAACCGTTCACAGGGTTGCAAAGTCCGATGCGCTTCAAACCACCTAATTGTAAGCGTTTATAGGGTGCCGTAGATGCAAGGCGTCGGGCGCGCAGACGTACTTTTGTACTTCAAGTTCCCGACAACAAAGCAGATGCGGTGCCCTGTGAACGCTTACAAACCTTCCAACCGATCGGCCGATTATTAGACCTTTTTAATGACCACGAGCGTAATGTCGTCATGGGGGGTCAGCCCTTTCGAGAAGTGATTTACCTCATCGAAGACATTCTGTAAGATAGCAGCAGAGTTTTCCTTTGCAGACGCCCGAACAATTTGGCGGAATCTTTCCTTGCCAAACGCATGGCCTCCGGCATCGCTGGCTTCCCAGATCCCGTCGGTTCCCAACGCGATGATTGTGCCGGCGGAAAGGTCCTCGATTTCATAGTCAGTGTATCCGAAGCTCTTGTCGACTCCCAATGGCAGTCCCAAGCCGACGAGATCTTCAAAACGGTCTTCTTCCGGCTTATACATCAAGGCCGGTTCGTGACCCGCGCGGACCCAGTGCGCAGTCCCGTGACGGGGGTCAATTTCTATGAAAAACAAGGTCATGAAATGACCGGAATCCCCCATATCCAAAGCAAGGTCCCGGTTCATCTGCGATACGACCTGCGAGATTCGACCGGGTTGGGCGGCCCGTGTCCTTATAAAGGCCCTGGCCGAGGTCATGAGCAGCGCCGCATCGACGCCATGTCCGGAGACATCGCCGATAACCACCTGCAGCTTTTCAGTTGAATACTCGGGGCCGGACAGAAAATCGAAGTAATCACCGCCGACTTCTTCACAGGAAACACTGCGACCGGCGACATCGAGACCCTCGATCTTCGGTGCAGCCTGCGGAATGAGGCTCCTTTGAACATTCCCAGCGAGGGCCAGGGCTTTTTTCTGTTCGGTCAGATCGGCGACAAACGCCACATTGCCCATTTTGATTCCCTGGTAATCCCGCAGTGTATTCCCATGGATCAATACGGGAACAACCCGCCCGTTCCTGGCCACAAGCGATCCCTCGAATTTGCGGTAGTCTCTGGCCAGAATTCTTTCTCTGTTGAGGGACATGAATTCGCTAAACTGCTTTGTCGCCAAATCAAACGGCGTCTTTCCCAGAATATCTTTCGGCTGGTATCCGAGCATCCGGCAGTAGGCGTCGTTCGCATATTGGATCTTCAGATCATCATCCATCATCAGAAACCCTTCGCCGGTGGTTTCAACAATTCGCCGAAACTTTTCCTCACTTTTTCGGAGTTCTTCCTCTGCGAGTCGGCGTTCGGTAATGTCGATAACAATACCCTGATTGTAGCGTTTATTGCCGGCGGCGTCCCTGACGACGGTGGTCTGATCTTCAACCCAGCGGATAGCGCCTTTACTGGTGACGATTCTGTAAAACTGGGTGTATTCCTCGACGTTTTTTCGGGTATATTCTTTGATTTCTTCAGTCATCCGTTCATGGTCATCCGGATGCACGATATCTCTGAAGACAGTCTGTCCGCTCAGAAAACGATCGGCCGTGTACCCGAAGCGGGCAATGTTTTCAGAAACATATATCAGGCGGGGATCATCGCCCGCGAGGCGTCTGAACAGGATGACGGGGCTTTTGTCGATAATCACCTGGGCCATGTGCAGGGCTTCAGTTGTTTGATCCTGCTGCGAGAACTCTCTGAACGCTGAAAGGCTTTGGTCAGGGCATTTAATTATTAAATCATTGCACTGCTTCTCTAACGTTTCAAGTCGCCGCCGCAGCGTGCTGGCAGCAGCTGCCTGGCGGCGCAACTCCTGTAGCTCTTGAATGAGGTCATCTTTTGATTTTTCACTGTCCGTTTTCATTTTCCGTTCGACCCTACCGTTCTGAATTTGTGCCCATCCACGGTTTCATTAAGGGCACTGATTAGTTTCCGATATAGAAAACGCCATTTTCTGCAAGTTCAAGGAAATCAGCGGCATTGCGCGGAGGCGTACTCGTGTACGCCGCACAAGCGATTCCGCCAATTGACGCCGACCTGTCCCGAAGCAGGCGGGGAGTTGCGGAAAAGGGCCATTTATGGACGGAAACTAAATAGGGACGCGACTAGAGGCGCTTTTTACCTTATTTCGACCCGGTACTTCTTCAAAAACCCGGAGGGATTGTAAGATATCTTGGCTTGCCGCAGGCCCTCTTCTCCGAGGTCCTGTTCGCGGTTCACGATTTTGAAGTTGTTCGGAAGGCTTTCCAGGAACATCTGATTGATCGCCTGGTAGACCCCTTTGTAATCGGGGCAGCCTTTCTCATAATGGACCACGATCGATTCATCACTCATTTTTTCGGCGAGAGTGTAGGCGACAATGATGTCTTCAACAAGGATCACCCCGCCGGTCAGACCGACCAAATCATTCCAGTGCATGAGAACTTTGAAGACCGAGCGGTTTTCGGCCGAAAGAACTTCGGAAGACTCGCAGTCCCGCCAGTTGCACCAATCCGCCTGCATGGCCATGGCCGGTTCTATCATGGACGGGCTGAATGTCTTAAACCGGTAATCGTATTTTTTGATGAATTGATTGAGCAAATTTTTCTTTTTGTGAAATCGGTTGCCTCTTAACTCCACCATTTCGTTTATATCGTAGAGGTAGTCCCAGTGATCGCGATCCTCCTCAATAACGAGCCGGTCTTGGAGGTTCTTCTGCCACAGCCGGCTGAGCGTCTCGGGTATGCGTATGAATCGGGTACCGGATTTGAATAGGCGGTTGAAGACGTCGCCCCAATCGATTGTTTCCCACGGGCCGATCGGCGCCCAGAGGCGTGTTTGCGGTTTGGATTGCCGGATCCATACGAGATTTTCGTTCCAGGCCCATGACAGACCATATTCGTCCGCCCACCCGAAGAGGTTCGAAAAACTGTAATCACTTGATTTCTGAGTACACTGCTCCAATGCTTTCAGGTAGTTCGCTTGCTGTTCCAGGTGGATCGGTTCGAAGTCCATCTGCATGTCGATTGTCTCCGGTTGATTAATAAGGTGCGCGGTTTCAACTGAATCCCGCGACCCCGGTTGCGTCGTTACTTTTGTCACCTTTCCTGCAAGGCTTCGACCAGTTGACGGCCGGCCTGGTAGGTTTCATCCAGATAGGCCGGGAAGCTGTCTACGTCACCTTCGAAATCAAGCCCTCGGTAGAGAAGTGATCGCCATAGTTCCGTATCGAGTACATCGAAAAAATACTTCATGCTCATCAGAGCCCCGTCGAAAAGTTTTTTGCCACCGGTGGCTCCGGCCGATATGAAGAGCCCCTTGCGGGTGGCGGTCCATTGCCGGAAGGGAATTTTATCGATCCAGTACTTCTTCACCCAGAGCGACTGACAGCGGTCCATGAGTATTTTGATTTGAGCACTGACAGTATAAAAGAAAATTGGTGAAGCGATCATTACTCCCTTAGCTGCCTTAAGGTGATCGCGAACCGTTTCAAAATCGTCCTTGATCGCACAGAGGCCGGATTCCTTGCAGGCATAAATTTCCAGGCACGGAGACATCTTTAAGTCTCTCAAAACGAACTCGGTCACTGTTGCGCCCGCTTCGACCGCGCCGCGCACTGATTGCCTCAGCAAGGCGGACGTATTGCCGTTCCGTCGCGGACTGCCGTAAATTGCAACAATTCTGGGCATATTTTCCCGTTCACTGGTCATTGTTCAGATTTCGAGCACCAAGCCGATCGGGCAGTGATCAGAGCCGTAGATGTCGTTGTCGATAAAGGCCCCTTTCACCCGGCCGCTTTCGACCAGATCGCGCGTGACGAAAAAATAATCGATCCGCCAGCCGATGTCCCGCTCGCGGGCCTTGAAGCGATAGGTCCACCAGGAGTACTTCACGGTATCCGGATAAAGGTGCCGAAAAGTGTCCACATAACCGCGGTCGACGATGCGGTCCAGCCAGTCCCGCTCGATGCGTAAAAAGCCAGAGGTCTTCTCATTGGCCTTCGGGTTTTTCAAATCGATCTCGTTGTGGGCCGTGTTGTAGTCGCCGGTAATGACCAGGCTGCGGCCCGCTTGTTTGAGCTGATCGGTATATTCGAAAAAGGCGTCATAAAAATCGAGTTTGAACTGCAGCCGCTCCGCACTCATTTGTCCATTGGGAAAATAGACGTTGAAGAAGACAAAGTCCCCGAAGTCCATCTCGATCATTCGACCTTCGGCATCGAACTCCGGCCTGTCCAGTCGGACGTTCACTTTCTGCGGTGAAATTCGCGTGTAGGCCCCAACACCGCTGTAGCCCTTTTTGCTCGTGGCGCAGGACCAGAAGCTTTCATAGCCGGCGATGGAGCGCATCTCCTCGGTGAGCTGCGGCTCCTGCAGTTTGGTTTCCTGGAGGGCGACGACATCGGCGTCAAGACCCTTTAAAGAATCCAGAAAATTTTTTTTCATTGCGGCCCGCAGGCCGTTTACATTCCAGGAAATCAGGGTCATTTTTTTTCCGGCCATCGGTTACTCTCCCAGCAAACCGGCTACCAAACCGGCACAGACTTGGGCGCCGGCGTGGTCGAGTGTGTTTTTAAGTGACTGGAAACAGGCGCGGACAATGGCTGTTTTCGGGTGTGATGAGTCAAACTGGGCGTCGACGGTTTTCAAATCGGCCATCACCTCTGCCAGTGCGTCGAAAGGCAATCCGATGCTGCCGACTTGCTGTTTGAGAGCATCCGTAACCCGTTCGACAGCCTGCCGGACGTCAGTTGAAATCACCGGATCGGTACCGAGGCAACGGGTCTGTACCTGTGGCTTGGATCCACCGAATCCCGACGCTTCGATTTCCTCGACGGCGGAGGGGGTGATGCCGATGCCGCCCGACAGGGTGCGGATTTCCAGCATCATCCAGCCCATGAGGTCTTCCGCCAGACGGGATGCGGCGGTTCGGTCTATTCCCAGCTCGGAACCGACATCGTACATCGATACCATTGCGGCTGGATCACCTTTGGTCTGGTTGTAAACGCTGAGTAGAAAAGTGCGCCCGTTTTCATCGAGTTCTCCAAACTGCATACCGTATCACTTCCTTTCTCCAATAAAACCCCACTTGCCGTGAACATTCGTCGCGCGGCCTATGGGCTTACTCAAAGATGACGTTACATGTCAAAAAAAATGGCTATTGCCGGTTTATGTTATTGGGCGATCTGGCGGATGGCATCTTCCAGCTCGGGGTATTTGAAGCTGAACCCGCTGTTCAGAAGCTTTTCGGGAACAACACGCAGGCTGTCGAACAGAGTCGATGCGGCCTCTCCAAGGGCCAAGCGAAGCATGAGTTTGGGTGACGGCATCACTGCCGGCACGCCCAGCACCCGCCCCAGAGTTTTGGCCAGTTTACGGTTGCGGACCGGATTGGGGGAGCAGAAATTAAACGTTCCTTTAAGGTGCTGATTTCCGATCACATAAAGGCAGGCCGACACAACGTCTTGCAAATGGATCCATGGAAACCATTGACTGCCGTCACCCAGTGGGCCACCGACGAACATCCGGAAAGCCGGTATCATTTTTTCAAGAGCCCCGCCGCCTTTGCCCAACACGATTCCGAATCGCATCACCACTGTCCGGATACCGTGTTCTTCGGCCCTCAAGGCTTCTTCTTCCCAATCCTGGCCGACCTGCGCCAAATAGTTTTTTCCGGGTGGCTCGGACTCGGTCAGGATATCATCGCCCCGGTCGCCGTAATAGCCGACCGCCGAGGCGCTGCACAGAAAGGTACCCCGATGAACCGCCAGGGCGTCCACCACGTTGCTGGTGGTCAGGACTCGGCTGTCGTAGATCTCTTTCTTGTAACGTTTCGTCCAGCGGCCCATGATGCTGCGGCCAGCTAAGTTGATGACGCCATCGACATCTTCCAGTTCCGCTTGCCAGGGGCCTTCCCGCGCCGTATCCGCCTGGATGAAGCGAAATCTGTCGTGACTTACGCTATCGGGTCGGGGTGATGTGCCGGTCGCCACAATGTAATGACCCTTTTCCAGGAGAACACTGGCAATGGCTGTTCCGATGAAACCAGTTCCGCCGGTGATAAGAATCTTCATCTGGCACCTCGATTTTTGCCCACAATTTATCAATTGAACCGACGTTGTCAAGCAAGGATCAGGGCTGCAGCGGCCAAAAGATGGGCACGGCAATAAGAATGACGACCAGGATGACGAGGGTCAACAGACCGCCGATTTTGAGGTAGTCGATAAAGCGGTACCCACCCGGGCCCATGACCAGGATGTTGGCCGGATGGGCGATCGGTGTTGTGAAACTGGCAGAAGCCGCCATGGCGACCGCCATCAGGAGCCCGTAGGGTGACAGCCCCATGCTGGCGGACGTGCTGAACACAATCGGCGCCATGAGGACGATAAGCGCCGCGGTCGGTATGAAGCAGGTTGCCAGGAAAGTTAAGGCAACCAGGCCGAACATCACGGCTTTGGGGCCGTAGGGGCCCACAAGGGCCACCACTCCTTCAGCAATGAGCTTTGCAGCTCCGGTTTGATCGAGGGCGGTTCCGAGCGGTAGCATTCCGGCGATGAGAAAAACTGCTTTCCATTCGATCTGTCGGTAGGCTTCTTCCATGGTCAGACAACGCATCAGAACCATGAGCGCCGCACCGATAACAGCCGCAATATAAATCGGGACCCAGCCCATGATGACCGGCAGCAGCACGGCAACCATGACCAGAGTCGAGGTTTTGGCCTTTCCGGGATGGGTAATTTCCTGGATGATTTCCCTTAAGACAATAAAATCGGGTTCGCGTCCCAGTAGCTGTAGTTTTTGGCGGGGGCCGAACAGCAGCAGGGCATCCCCAAAACGGAGGGGAAGATCAGGCAGGTCGCTGAAGAGGGCCTCTCCCTGACGCCAGACGGACAGCACGTTCAGTCCGTACTTTTCCCGAAAGGCCAGTTGACGAAGGGTTTTTCCAACCAGAGCTGTTTGGGGAGAAAGAATGGCTTCCACCAGACCGGTGTCGCCGGCTGTCAGCTCTTCTATTCTGGGTTCAATCCTGCGGTCGACCTGAAGCCCCCTGAGCCCCTCCAGAATCATGATGTCTTCCCTGCGGGCCTCGACGATGAGATGGTCTTCGGATTGCAGAACTTCACCGGGTTCGGGGATGACCGACCGGCCGCTTTTCCTCTTGATGCTCAGGATTCTGATTCCCATTGCCGCACCCAGCCGGCTCTCCCTAAGGGTTTTTCCGGTCAGCACTGAATCTTTGGGGACCCGCATGGCCAGCAGGCGCGTTTGAAGACTGTACACCTCACCAATATCTTCCGGGGTCACCGTCTGAAAATGATCCGTCTCATTCCGGTCCTTCAGGTTTTGCAGGTTTTCCTTGCGCCCCATAATCAGGAGCACATCATCCGCCTGCAGGGGGATATGCTGAAGGTCAACGCGCTTGACGCTGTCATCACGCCGGAGAGCCAGAACGATAGCGCCGAAATGATTTCGGAAATCAAGCGTTAACAGCGTTTGACCGCAAAACTTGGAAGCGGACGTCAGGTGGCACTCTACGATGTCCAGGTCTCCCGCCACCAGGGTGTGAAAATTGATGGGTTCATCCTCAATGACCAGGTGATTCCAGTTGCTGATCTCCATAAAATTTTCAATGCGACCCTCAACAATCAACAGATCTCCGGCATGCAGGAGTTCCGATGGTCCGGGCGCCATTAGAGTGCGATCGGCCCGAGTGATACCGATGACGTTCAATCCGACCGCGGAATGCATGCGGCTGGCGGCAAGGGTTTTGTTGACCAGGGGAGATTGCGGCGGAATCCTGACAGAGAAGAGGTGTTGCTGGATACCATACTGATCGCTCAGATCCTCACGACGACTGGACGATTCTTTGACAACATCGCGTCGGGGCAGCATGTGCCGGCCGACAAGGGCCATGAAAGCGATGCCGCTGAACATGACGATCAGGCCGACCGGTGTGAAGTCGAAAAAGGTGAACGGTTTGAATCCATTGTCCTGAAGGGCATCGGTCACCAGGATGTTGGGAGGGGTACCGATCTGGGTGGTCAAACCGCCGAGAAGACACCCGTATGCCAGCGGCATCAGCAAGCGTGAAGGAGGTGTTTCCGTGTGGTGGGCAAGGCCCATGACCACCGGCAGCATGAGGGCAGCCACCGCCACGTTGTTCATTACCGCCGACATGACGCCGGCGCTCAGCATGATGACGACGATCATAGAGATTTCACTCCGCCCGGCTATCCGGCGCACGAAGCTACCGATGATGTTGGCCACGCCGGTGAGCGTGAGGCCGCCGCTTAAAATGAACACCGCCCAAACCGTGACAACGGCTGGATTGCTGAAGCCGGCCAGCGCCTCGACCGGGCTGACCAACCCTGTCAGGGCCACAGCCCCGAGGGCGAGAAGAGCGGTCACTTCCATGGGAATCCATTCAGTGATGAGCAGGATGACGGCAGTAGCCAATATAAAGAGCGTCAAGGCAATATCGGGCGTCATTTACGAAAGCTTTCCTGTGCGATGGTTTATCGGGCGTTGCCAAACGAGATAATAAGAAGTTACGGCTTGATGTCCAGTCGGTACAGAGGGGCCGGAAGCTTTTCAGAGGTCATCAGGAGACTCCCGCCATCGGTACTGAAGCAAAGCGCTTCGGCCTGCCGTATCCTGGGAATGACCAGCGGCACAGGCGCTCGACCAAATACCTGCGGCCAGCTTTCATTTGATCGCCTATCGAACAGAAAAGCCTGTTTGTAGGTCAGGATGGCGATGAGTGTGCCATCCTGAGAAAGGTCCAGCGCCGTCGGTTGCGAGCGAAAACGGCCCAACAGGGGATCTTCGCGTAATTCTTCGGCTGTGGGTTTCGGAATTCCACTGACCCTCGTCACCGTCCGGGCCGTCTGAACTTTATCACTTTGAGTGAGGGTAAGAGGCAAGGAGTAGAGAACGGGTGGCTCGGTGCGCTTGGTCAACAACAGGATTTCCCGGTGTTGCACATCGACCGCGACACCCTCGCAATCCCGCGGACCGTCGGCGTAGACATACTCGATCCGCCACGACCATTCCAGCGACGCCTTTTCGACGATTCCCGCCGGGCCGACACGCGGTTCCTCCACTATATAAAGGACACAGGATTTCCGGCGGTTTTCGTTATCGCCGCAGTCGGCGATCAGTAGAAAAGCAGTTCGGTTGACGACAAAGGCGGCGAGGTCTTCCCAGTCCTGATTGCGGGCGTTGCGAATGGACACGTGACCGCAATCGGAACCATCGAGGCCGACGGCATAGATCAGAGGTCCGTTGCCGCCGTCGTTGATCACCCAGAGAACATCCGCGCGGCGTCGAGACGCGGCGATACCGCTGGCTTCACTGATGCTGCCGTCGGACAGGTTGCCGAGAAAGGATATCCCCGAACCGTGTGCGGCTACTATTAGTGGATCCTTGTCGGATGCGACTGTCGGGGAACCGGTGAAGCTGGCGATTATCAGGAGCGCACAACTGAAACATGCCATTCGGGTCGTACGGTAAATAATGGTCTTCATTCTGCTTCGCTGTCGGTTTTTACGACTCCGAGAAGGATTCGGTTACCTGGGCCGCGGCGATGCGGGTGTGGTTCGCATCGTACAGATCGACGGACACCGGGCACGGGCTTCGCCCGGTATTAATCACGCGTGCCTCTGTGGTGATCTCGATGGTGCGAGGCGCCGGAAAACGGATGTTCATATTGATGATTATTTCAGGTTTTCAGCCGCCGGCACCACGTGTACGAAACAATCGTAGTAAGCCGCCTGTTCGCCCATTTCAGAAATCCGGTCCGATGTCAATACGTTGACCGAACCGCTCTTGTGCCACCACCCCTGCTCGATTGTCACCGCATCCGCCGCCGCACCGCTGTCACAGCGGATTCTGACCAGCAGGGTGCCTCGGTCGGACGATACCCTGGCGCGACGGCCGTCCGTAAGACGAAAGGCCTGGAGTGTTTCAGGGCTGACCACCGCTTCCGGTATGTCATCGATGAAAGCAAAGTGTTGGGAGTGCATCGACTCTCGCCGGTGTGGCGTGATAAGCCGAAGGGGATACTCCGGGTTTCCGGTGGCGGCCTCGATATAGGTCGCGACCGGGCTGCAGCCGTCGGCCCGCGCATCTTCAGAATAGAGTTCGATTTTGCCGCTGGGCGTTGCAAATAAGCCGTCCTGCCAAGGCACGGCATGCTCCGGGAGTGTAAAGGGAGCCTGCTTGAGGTCTTCGACATTCACGCCGTAAGCCTCGGTCAGCGGACCGATGGCTTGCTCCAAAAACTTCGTGCGGGCGTTCCGGGGATAATCCGGAAGCCTCATGCGGTCGGCCAGCGCTCTGAAAATCTCGTACTCACCCATGACGCCCTCCGGCGCTAAAACCGCCCGCCCGGAGTAATTGACATAGGGTGAGAACATGCTGGAGTGAATGATATCCTCCTCTTCGAGCACGCTGGTGCACGGCAGGACGAGGTCGGCGTGGCGGGCCGTGTCGGTCATGAATAAATCGATCACTACCTTGAAGTCTATTGCCGCAAACGCCGCTGCCGTTCGATTGATGTCCGGACCCTGGACCAGAGGGTTGGCTTTTGAAACGAAGATGCTCCGGATTGGGGGCTTGTCTTCGGTTTCCAGATACTCGGCCAGTCGGGCAATGGAGAACGTCCGCCGGTTGCGGGCTCGCGCTTGGCTTTTTTTAAAATCTCCGCCGATGAAGTCGGGGAAAAACCAGTTGGCATAATTCACGCCGCCCCCACTGATACCGATATTGCCTGTAATGGCTCCGAGGGCGTCGATGCTGCGCACGGCGTTTCCGCCATTGCCGTAACGCTGAAGACCGTAGCCGATAATGATGCCGGCGGGCTTTTGCTCGGTATAGGCTTGAGCCAGCCACCTAATCGCATCACGGGAGATTCCGGTCACCCCGGCCGCCCATTCGGGTGTGAAGTGTTGGATCGCCTGCCGAAAGCGCTCAAAGCCGTGCACCCGTTTTTTTATGAACTCATCATCGTGTCGGCCTTTTGCGATGATCGAATTCGCCACGCCCAATGCAAGGGCGCCGTCTGTGGCAGGTCGGACCGCCAGGTGGTGATCGGCAAGTTTGGCAGAGGCCGATCGGCGGGGGTCGATAAGGACGATCGTGGCACCTGATTGTCGAGCCCGTCGGATATAAGGTACCAGGTGCCTGTTGGTGTCGGCCGGGTTGCGACCCCACAGGATGATCATTTTGGACCGGGAAATGTCTGCCGGATGGTGACCGCGGGCCTCGCCGAAATCATATCGTTGGGCTGCCATCCCCGCCCCCCAGCACAGACTGCCGCGTGGCACAGTGACCCCTCCAAGATAATTGAAAAAAATATCATCGACCTTTTTGGTCAGACCGCCATGGCCGCTGCCGGCGTAATTCAGGATCGCTGCGGAGCCGAATTGCCCGATGGTCCGGGTCAGCCTGTCTGCGATGTCGTCAAGGGCTTCCGGCCAGGTCAGCGGGACCCATTTGCGGCCGGATCTCCGAAGCGGTGAGGTCAGTCTCTGCGGGTGGTTGAGCCTTTCGAGAAGTTTAATGCCCTTGATACAGCAAACCCCGCGGGTGAGGGGATGATCCCGGTCGCCGCGGATCCTGCTGACATGGTTGTCGACCACTGTCGCCACCAGACCGCATGCGTCAAAACAGTCCAGAGGGCAGGAAAATCGGACCTTCTTTTTATGGTTCTGCATCTGATGGTTCCCTATGACCTCAAAACACCTGTTATGAGGTAGAGCCTGAGGCCGCCGTGACGGACTTCTTGGACGGAGAACGGAAATGGGATTCGCTTCAAAAGGCCTTTGCGCGGCACGACCAGCGCCACCCGCCACCCGCGCCATACGGCTTTCAACCGATTGCATAGATCTTTAAACAGTGCGTCACTCTGTTTCGGAGACCCCATGCGTCGGCCGAATGGCGGGTTGATGGTGAGCAGGCCCGGAGCGACGCCGAGTTCACCGGGCGTCAGGTCGAAAAAATCGCGGTTGGACACGGCAATGGACGCTGACAGTCCGGAATCCGCGGCGTTCTCTTCGAGGGCCTTGCACGCGGACGGGTCGACGTCCGCTGCGAAGATAGCGGCATTGCTGGTGTCGACGATTCGTTGGGCGCACTGGTCTTTGATGTGCTGCCAGCGTTTGCGGGTGAGCGCGAAGGCCGGCCAGCCGCTGAAGGCGAAATCTCTGAACCAGCCCGCCGGAATATTGTGCGACCGCATCGCGGCCTCGAGCGAAAAAGAACCCGCCCCGCACATCGGGTCGACCAACGGTTCGGGCGGTGAGTATCCCGCCAGTATGAGCATGGCCGCCGCAATCGTTTCCCTGAGAGGGGCGGCCGTCACCTGTTTTTTCAGCCCGCGCCGGTAGAGGCTTTCTCCGCTGCTGTCCAGCGAAACCGCAAAATGGTCATCGACCACCCGGATAAAGATTTGCTGGCCGAGAGCCGCGCTTTCATTCGGCTTCGGGTCTACTCCCGCCTCAGCCCAACGTGCATCGATGGCTTTTTGAAATCGTTCGGCGATGGCGACGCTATGATAGAGGCGGGAGTGGCGGGCCGTCACGTTAAAACGGAGCGGTTGGCCTGGTTGCAGATAGAGTTCCCAGGGTGTCGCGGCCAGTTTTTTTTCGAGCGTGAAAAAATTGGAAGCCGTGAAGGCACCGATCCGCATGAGAACCCGGTTGGCCGTGCGAAGGCAGAGGTTGGCCAGGTAGCCGTCGTGCAGGCGGCCATTGAAGGAAACGCCGCCTTCGGCCGCGCGGCCCTCAGGGGCGACCAGTGACAATGCCTGAAGCTCGCGCAGGCACAAGGGTTCGAGGCCGGGACTCGCCGCGGCGAAGAATTCCATTGAACGAGCGACGACCTGACGTTTAATGCGTTTTTCAAAAGCCGTCATCGGATAATTGAAGTCAGTCTGGATTCTTCTATCCCTCCCTGCGATCCCGCATCAAGGTTGGCGCCTTCTCGTTCCTGCTCCCATCGCCTGAGGTGGATATAACCTCGACATCGCTCAATTTAGGTATCAATAAAAGGCGTTTTTGTAAATCTGTTAACACATGTCCCTCCACTAATCCCGCAGGGCATAAAGATGTTTCGGACATTGACTTTAGGGACGGGATTCTGTATCACTCCCCAAATGCAGTAAACGGCACGACAGGAGGGAGGTACCGACACCATGGCCGGAATCAACAAAGTTATTCTGATCGGCAACCTGGGACGCGATCCGGAAGTCCGCTACACACCGGACGGCACTGCCGTTGCAAACTTTTCGATTGCAACATCCATGGAATGGACCGACAAGGGCAGCGGCGAGAAAAAAGAACGCACGGAATGGCACCGCATCGTTGCTTGGCGAAAGCTAGGCGAATTGTGCGGCCAGTATCTGTCGAAGGGCCGGCAGGTGTATATCGAAGGACGCCTGCAAACCCGGGATTGGCAGGACAAGGACGGCAACAAGCGTTACACGACCGAAGTCATCGCCACCGAGGTGCAGTTCCTGGGCCCCAAAGAGTCTTCCGGGCCGCGTGATGCCTACGGCGGCCCGCCGCTTCCCGATTCTGAACCCCCTTATATGGATTCGAAGGATGACGACATCCCCTTCTGAGAGTCCGGATTGTGATGCAGCAGTTGACCGGTATCCCATCGCTGTGCGCGGGAACAGCTATTGGTTGACGGATGTGACAGAGGTAGGCGTCAGGCTGGGACGAAGGGCAGTATCGAAAAAACTGCCCTCGGCGGTTGAATGTGACTGAAGCAGGCGGCGCTGCTCCGTTATACAATTTTTACGCGTCTTTTTTTTCTTCGATTTTTTCGGGTTCCTTCGGCGTTTCATCCTCTTTTGTGGCGCCTTTGAAGTTCCGGATGGCTTTGCCCACTCCGGAACCGATTTCCGGCAGTTTGCCGGCCCCGAAAATGATCAAGATGATCACCAGTATAATTATCAACTCGGGCATTCCGATTCCAAACATATATGCCTCCTGCTATTTGTCGGGCCTTTTTTGCTTGAGTTCCTGCAAGAGTTGCAGAAATTCTTTGGATTTCAGGTAATGATCGATGGCTTCCTGATAGGCGATCCATTTGCGCCATAATTCGAACCAGGCGTCATTGTGCCAGTAGCTGGCGGGATCGCCGCGGCCTTTGCGACGCTCGACGTATTCGTGGTACTCTTCCGTACAACTCTCACACAGACGATACGGTATCTTCGTTTTGCGGCTTTCGGTCTCCATACGGCTATGTGCGGGGCCAATCTGAGTACCGCATTTTTCGCACTTAAACGCACAGTGGGTGCACTGGAAAACCTTCCGGACGGCCTGGATTTTCTGCTTCCTGACGATGGCGTCCTTTTTTTCCCTTGACTGAGTCAGTTTGTTATCGATGGAAATGATGTCGGCCACGTGTCACCTTGTCGTATCAATCATCCGAAAAACGCGCACCGCTGTGCCTGGCGGGTGACATACCGTCAAGGATTAACCGGCGGTACTTCCGGTGGCAGCGGCAGTGTCGTCCGACGGTGGAGTCGGGAAAAATACTGAAGTAAGATCCTGCAATCGTTAAATTTATTGTGGATACTCGCTCTATTTGCAACTGTTTCATGTATAGCATCGGCGCGTGAACGTGTCAATCATTACAAATGAAGGTCGGCAAACGAATATCCGGTCCATCGACCTTTCGAAATGCTGTCAGCGCCCAAAATTGCCAATTCATTTTTTTCATGAGCCCTTACCGTGTTTACCATTGCTTTTTCCAGGTTCCCGAAGGTCCTTTGAAATCAGCTTGTCATTCATGGCCTTTCATGTTAACCATCCAAATTTCGTCTATAAATGGTCTTTTCTCGTAATTACGGATCCGAAACCAATCAACGACAGCCTTAAAATGTGTGTAAACACTTTATTATTTTTTGAATATTTTCAAGAATCGAACTTCGGTTGAGCATGGAAGCTCAGGGGTTACACATGTCATATCAGTTCGAAGCGAGTTGTCGATCGCTTCTGATCGGCAGCCTCCCGTTAGAGGATCATGCCGCGGCCAGTGAGCTCGTATTCCGGTACACGCCGGAAATACCGTTGTGGGCGCAGTTGCCGGTTCACGCCCACGAAGGCATGCTGCAACAGTTTCTTCCGGGTCTGCCGGGCCTTCGCTCTGCCGCCGCGCGTACCTATGTCGACACATCGGCACCGGATTTCGACAATGACGTGCTGGCATTTTACGAGGAATTCGTGGCGGTGACCGAAGGAGGGGCGGACATCGACCGAACCCGCTTTGCTCTTGGAGCGGATGTCGCCCCCGGATTTGCGGTCCTGATGGAGCAGCTGGCCGACCGGTCCCAGGCGCCGATCGCCGTCAAGGGGCAGGTGACCGGCCCGTTTACATTCTGTACCGGTGTCCACGACGAAACACGGCAGGCCATATTCTACAACCCCCAGCTGCGGGATGCGGCCGTAAAACTCCTGGCCCTCAAGGCTGTATGGCAGGTCCGTCGCCTGGCTCATTTCGGGCAGCCGGTAATCATATTTTTCGATGAGCCGGCCCTGGCCGGTTTCGGCACATCCGAATTCATCAGCGTTTCCAGGGAAGACGTTTCCGCCTGCCTGGCCGAAGTCATCGAAGCCGTCCATGGTGCCGGTGGCATCGCGGGGGTGCACATCTGTGCAAACACTGACTGGTCCCTGGTTCTGGATTCATCCGCCGATATCGTCAACTTCGATGCTTATGCGTTCTTTGACCGGTTTGTTCTCTACCCCGAGTTGATACGCCGGTTCATCTCGGCCGGAAAAATATTGGCCTGGGGGATCGTTCCCACCGGAAGCCGGGACGATATCGTCAGGGAAACCGCCGCTTCCTTGGCGGAGAAATGGTATGCAGAGATCGCGCGTGTCGAGGCGCTGGGGATCGACCGTCGTCGGATTGTTTCACAATCCCTGATCACGCCCAGTTGCGGGACAGGAACCTTGCCGCTGGAACTGGCGGAGAAGGTGCTGCAGCTTACGCGCGAGGTTTCGGACCGGGTACGGGCGACTTTAGGGCTAACTGAAACATAGGTTGAGCGGTTTCCCGCCAGGCGGGATTAACGGTTCCCAGTTAAAGTTTGGCAATCTGAACTTAATACGTGAGGTTACACATGTCTGGAAAAAGAGAATCGGCACATTTTACGGGTGCCACCCGTTATGTTCTCGATGATGAACTGGCCAGTATTATCAATATTTCCATGGCCCTTGAAATGCCGCTGCTGCTGAAAGGGGAACCGGGCACCGGCAAGACGATGCTGGCCCATGCCATCGCCGAGAGTCTGAAGATGCCCCTGGTCGTACTGAACGTCAAATCCAGCATGAAACTGGTCGACGCACTCTACCAGTACGACACGCTGACGCGGCTCAACGACAGCCGCTTCGGCGACTCCAGCCGGAACGTGAGCAACATAGAGGACTACATCCGGATGGGGAAAATCGGGCAGGCGTTCACCGCCGACAGGCGTACGGTCTTGCTGATCGACGAAATCGACAAGGCCGATACGGATTTCCAGGATGACATGCTCGATGTTCTCGATCAAATGGAGTTCGACATCATCGAAATCGACAAAACCATCAAGGCCCGCACCCGTCCGGTTATCATCATTACCTCGAACGCCAAGAAAGACCTGTCGGATCCCTTCCTGGGCCGCTGCAACTTTCATCACATCGCCTTCCCGGAGCCCAAAATGATGCGCAACATCATTGCCGTCCACTTTCCGAATCTGGACGCAGAGCTGATGGAAAATTCGGTGACGGCATTTTACCGACTGCGTGAAATGGAGGGAATCGAAAAGAAACCGGCCACCAGAGAGCTGCTCAACTGGGTGCGGGCGCTCAATGCCGATCCCGATTTCAAACCCAAGAAGCTGGCCACCGGTGACATCCCTTATCTGGGGGTGCTTTTCAAAAAAAGTCAGGATCTGCAGCGAACAAACGAACTGCTCCGCAGGAGAAGACTGTTCTGAAATGTTCATCGACTTTTTTTACACTCTCAAAAACGTCGGGATTCCAGTTAGCCCGACCTCGTTTCTGACGCTCCATCGAGCGCTTCGGACCGGACTGGTGAATTCCCTCAACGATTTTTATACGGCGTCACGATCGATCCTGGTCAAGAGCGAGCGTTATTTTGATCTGTATGACCAGGCGTTTGCACACCACTTCGAGGGAACCGAGTTGCCGGATGTCAGCGGTGTCGAACTGGACGATATCGCCCGGGTCATGCTCGACCAGTGGTTGAAAGAGCCCCGTGCGCTGGCCGAGGCCCTCGGCATCGATGAATCCGAGTTGAACCGCTTGACCCCGGAAGAGCTGATCGAATACTTCAAAGAACGCCTCAAGGAGCAGACCGGTGAACATCACGGCGGAAGCCGGTGGATCGGTACCGGCGGGACCTCACCGGTGGGCCATTCGGGTTACCATCCGGGCGGAATGCGCGTGGGCGGCGTTTCACGCAACAAGTCGGCCGTGAAAGTCGCCTTGGACCGTCGCTACCGCGACTATTCCCTGAGCGGGCCATTGACGCGGCCGATGGTGGGAGAAGCGTTGAAACGGCTGCGCAACCTGGTACCGGTGGGTCCCAAGGATCGGGTCAATATCGATGAAACGCTCTATCAAACAATGAAAAACGGGGGCGAAATCGAGATCGTTTTCGAGCGCAGCCTGAAGGATCGCCTGAAGGTGATTCTCGCGATCGACAACGGTGGGTATTCGATGGATCCTTACATTTCCGTGGTACAGACGGTTTTTGATTACGCCCGGTCTCAGTTCAAAGACCTCAAGACCTATTTTTTCCACAACACCATCTACAGCACCCTCTGGGGAGATTCGGCCCGTTTTCGCAAACCAAAACCGATCGCTGAGTTTGCTGCGGCCGATTCGCAAACCCGATTGTTCATCGTCGGCGACGCCAGCATGGCGCCCTACGAACTGATGGTCGCCGATGGTTCGATTCATATCGAGGAAAGAAGCGGAACGCCCAGCATCGAATGCCTCAAATTTCTGGCCGATACCTTTTCGCACGCGGTTTGGCTAAATCCCATGCCGGAAGATATGTGGAATTACACTCAAACGGTTAAAACGATCGGAAGAATATTTCCCATGTTCGAACTGTCGATCGACGGCCTGGAAAAAGCGGTGCACTTCCTGATGGCAAAATGAGGGATGCCTGGAACAAGGGTCAGGCCCAAGGCTTCAACCATAAATGCGCGGCAATGGACCGACGGTTCTGATGTTAGGGCCACGGTAAGAAATAATTCCACAAGATTGCGCCGGATTTGGGTTCGTCTACAAGGCACATCCAGCGGCGCATATCGGGATACGTGTCGGTGGATGTAACGCAGTAGATGATCCAAAAGACAAGCAAGATGTGGAATTATTTCTTGCTGGGGCCCTTAAGTGCCCGGATTCAGGATTCGAATCGTCCTCCGGTCATCGGCCGTCCACGGATGTCAGGAAGACAAAAACAGGTTCAAGATCCCAATGCAGGCCTTCGGCCGCAACCAAATCAGTGTTCAGGTTTCAGGTTTCAGGATTTGGGGTTTTCTGACACCTGACACCTGAAGCCTATAACCCTATTCCCGATGATTCAAGTGGTTTCACTTTAACGACCTATCTTCGCATCTTGCGGAGAAGTTACGATTTAAGACTCTAACATCAGCACGGGAATTATAGGGTTTCCGATTAACCCTGCATCACGTTTTCAGGCCGTACAATCGGCAGGTGTTGTTCCAGATGGTTTCGGCCAGAACGGCCGGATTTTCTTTGCGGACCTCGGCCAATTTCAGCAGTACGGTGCGGACGAAAGCCGGCTCGTTGCGGCGGGTGTGGTTTTTTTCGGGTGCCGGGGTGAGATAAGGGGAGTCGGTTTCGACCAGGAGCCGCTCGGCCGGTATGATGGTTACCATGTCGCGCAGGGCCGCCCCGCGCTGCTTCATGGTCAAGATGCCGGTGATGCCCACGTACAGTCCGAAATCCAGGTAGCGGGCGAGCTCCTCATGGCTGCCGCTGAAGCAATGGATCACGCCCCTTAGTCCGGCCTCGGCGTGGGCACTCAGCAGTTCGATAAACCGGCCGTTGCTGTCCCTCTCATGAAATATCAGGGCCAAATTCATCTCGCGGGCCACCTCGAGCTGGCGGACAAACCAACGCTCCTGGTCTGCTTGCGGCGAGTACATGCGGTTGAAGTCGAGGCCGATTTCACCCCATGCCCGTACTTCGTCGGTTAGGGCCAGTTTGCGCAAACCGGCAATGACCGAATCGGTGCAATCCCGGGCATCATGAGGATGCACCCCGACCGACGCACAACAACCTTTAACTTCAGCGGCCAAACGAACCGCTTTGTCGGAGCTGGACCGGTCGGTACCGACAATCATCATGGCGGCAACCCCCGCTTCCCGCGCACGCTGCAGGACCTCCTGCCGGTCATGGTCATAGCAAGGGTCGTCGAGGTGGCAATGGCTGTCGAATATCCTCATCCGCCGGACTCCCAAAAGCCTGTTTTGTTTCGTTTGTGTCACTCCACCTTGAACGAGAGACACGCATCAGTTTCCGATCCGGAAATAAGCCGTTTTCTGCAAGATCGAATAAATCAGCGGCTTGGCACGGAGGCGCACGATTGTTTGCCGGGCAAGCGTTTAGCACGACAGGTTGATAATTGCAAACCTTTGTCAAAAGAGCGCCATTCGGGCTTGATCTTATTAAGAGTACGTGCTTGTAATATAATTCGATAAAGATCGATATACCTGCGATATCGGTTTAAGGGGCAGAACAATTAAGCGAGAGAGGCTCACCATGTTTAAAATCGTAAGACGAGAAGAAATGGCCGAAGGGACCGTTGTGTTGAATGAAATAGAGGCGCCGCGGATTGCCCGCAAGGCCCGACCGGGCCAGTTCGTGATTCTAAAGGCCAACGAGGAGGGGGAGCGCATTCCCCTGACCATGGCGGAAACCGATCCCGAAAAGGGTACGCTCACCATTATCTATATGGTCGTCGGAAAATCGACCGCCCTCTTCAAGAGTCTGAAGGTTGGCGATGCCTATCAGGACGTGATCGGTCCGCTGGGCAAAGCGACGGAAATTGAAAAGGTAGGCAACGTCGTTTGCGTCGGCGGCGGGACCGGCATCGCCGTTTTGCATCCGATTACCCGCGCGCTCAAGAACGTCGGCAATCACGTGACGGCGATCATCGGCTCCCGCAGCAAGGACCTGCTGATCATGGAGGATCACATGCGGCGCGCCTCGCATGAACTGCTCATCTGCACCGACGACGGCTCCTACGGCCGCAAGGGATTTGTCACCGAAGCGCTGAAGGATGTATTGGATAAGGGTGACACGCAGCTGGCGGTGGCCATCGGACCGGTGCCGATGATGAAGTTCGTCTGCAATTTGACCGCCCAGTACGGGGTCAAGACCATCGTCAGCCTTAACCCGATCATGGTCGATGGCACCGGCATGTGCGGCGGGTGCCGTGTCACGGTGGGTGGTAAGACCAAGTTCGCCTGCGTGGACGGCCCCGAGTTCGACGGGCACGAGGTCGACTACGACGAGTTGATGCTCCGATTGCAGGCCTACTGCGAGGATGAGAAGCGCTGCTTCGAAGACTATTGCATGTTGAAACCGGACTATGCCCG
>Ga0272441_10002650_pt1 | contig 35827 bp, 25 predicted proteins | sample SSMProp6N_FD_193582 | JGI IMG/M metagenome (GOLD analysis project Ga0272441, IMG submission 193582) | Marine sediment archaeal communities from Little Sippewissett salt marsh, Falmouth, MA, United States - SSM-Prop-6N | ecosystem: Environmental > Aquatic > Marine > Wetlands > Sediment ...
TGTTCCCATTCAATTGGAATACCATCAAAATCTAAATCTTCACCTGAGTTATCAATCAATGGATTGGTACCATAGACATTTAACTCAACCCAAGATGGAATACTATCACCATCTGGATTTTTCTGATATATGTTAAAAAATAGTTCACAGTCTCGCTCATTTTCATAAATACTACCATCATCACAACCATTCAAGCGACCATAACCACTAGTATCACCAAAACAGTCATCACCAGACCATCTACCAGTTCTATAATCATAGATTATATCTACATCATAACCAGTGTTTTTATCATTTTTTTCTTCACTAATATCACAGATTCTATCAATAAAACTGCCTTTTTCCCATAACTGTATTTTAATATTTACAAGATTCTGCTCAGAATTTATTATCTTTTTAATTTTTAAACAATCATATACATATTTTTTATTATAAAAAACAGGGCTTGTAAACCATTCATCATCAATTCTAACTTTAATATATAGATCAGGATCATTAAATAAATCCATCTTATCAAATGATCTAAGACATGATACATCAAAATAAATAATTTTTTCAGTTGATAAACCTAGTATTTCATCTTTATTATTATAGATATTTTCATCTCTTTCAAATGTTAAAGCAGAAGAAATACAGGTGTTTATTAAAAATAAAAATATAACTATAAATATTTTTATTAATACTTTCATCTTCATTAATATTCCCCTAAGATGATATTATTAATGAATGTTATCTAGCTTTTTAATTTTATCTATTACATAATAAAACATTATAAAAGTAAAACCAAAAGCTATAATCAAACCAAAAAGTGCTCCAAAAATATCAAATGATAAAACAAAATTATATACACCATGCATAAAAAAAGCTATTAAAAAATATGGAAAAACATAGCTAATTGTTTTTTTCTCCATCACCATTTTACCTATGCCATATCCCGTCCAAGCAGTGGCAGAAGCATGAAGAAGACATGCACCAATACTTCTCATAAACATCATTGATATAAAATATCCAAGATCACCTTCGGACATAAAACCCATACCGTAAAAAAGGTTTTCAGTAGCAGAAAAACCTAGACCAGCAACTGCACCAAAAATAAGACCATCCTCAGGTTCATCAAGCTCAATTTTAATCCTTTTAAAATAAAGAGATAATGGTTTAGTAAGTTCTTCAGCAAAAGGAGCTATTACTGATGCAATGATTAAACTAATCAGACCAATATCATAAAAAGAAAACGCAAGAGGAATTGATAATAAAAATTCAAGTATAAGCGATGCTAATACAGCAATTGATGCAGCCCAGATAAATGCAATTGATAAAGGAAACCATTTTTCTTTGTTATATTTTTCTTTATTACGAATCCAAATAGCATATATAATTGGCGGAAGAAAGGCAAATGCAACTAAAATTATAGTATTTATTTCTCCACTCACAAATTACAATGTTATAAATGTTTTTTTAATATGTTTTTCCCTAATTTTTTCTTTTTATATATTTCTTATAATTGAAGAAAAAAGAATCTGAGATACAACAACAGTAACAGTTAATACAAGTGTTGCTGTTGGAAGAACCCTTCCAAGCATATACATATATTCAACCTTATCATCACCTTCATCAATACCATTTGTAAAACGAGTTAACAGAAACACAAGTTCGATAATATATATTCCAACAACAAGTGTGAAAAACTCAGGTCTAATATTTTCAAGTGTAAAAGAATTTGCAACACTATATAAAACAGAGTTACTACCTCCAAGAACATCAGATGATAATTTACCAGACATCGACTCAATTATTGTGGTGATTAATTTAGTAATTGCGAGAGTAACACCAGCTATTAGTGGTGCAAAAACAGCTGATGTGGATCTTAAAGTAGATGTTAATGAATAAAGTGAATCCTTAATTCTATTTTCAACTTGTTGAAGTTCTTTTAGATGATCAGCAATCCTTATTATTGATATGCTAACAGCTTTTTGGCTTTTCTGGATTCCTTCTACAAATAGTTTCATAATAGCTCTAATTCTATCAGAATAAACATGTTTTAATGAGCCATATTCAGAGTTGAAAAGAGAATCCTTAATGTTTGTATGCATCGCTGTTAAATTATACGCTGTTTGATTAAAAACCTCAGAGATTTTTGATCCTTCCATGGTTTTTGCCGTATAAACAAAACTTTCCTCAGGTGATTTCTCCTCACTTATTCTCTTACCAAGAATATATAATGCATCACCAAATTCTTTTTCGATTTGTTTTATATCATCACGAATTTTTTTATAAGGTCTATAAACACTAATTGCATATGTTGAAATAAAAAGTGTAAAACCCCATATTATAAACAATGTTACCGGAAAATAATTATTAAGGCCATTATCAGAAATAATAAACCTAATTATTTGGTTTGTAGAATTAGAATAAACATATGGTAAAAACAAAAATATAATCCCTGGAAGTGAGACAATAAATCCAAATATAAATGAAATAATTAGCCTTTTTTTCTTGTTTATTTTTATTAAATCAGGATGATCATTTGGAATTTTAGGTGGATTAAATGTAGCTGGTCTTGAAAGTAGAATTTTTCTAGTATAAAAAAATATAACTAAAGGAAGGATCACATCATATAAGAAAAAAACCTGAAAGATTGTAATATTAAGACCAATTAGTCCTGCTGCTGGGAGCATAGCAATTATTGAAAGAGGTATCATAATTCCAATTGAATAAATAAACATCGTAGGCTGATGAAGTTTATTTGCAAATTTATTCATCATCTCTCTAGTCCCATCAAGGGCTACATCAAGGGATCTATTAAGTGTGATAAAACGCTGTGACTCGTTTTTTTCCTGAACTGAGCTTCTAATAAGATGAAGAGATCTTTTAAAATGATCACTAAACTGCCCCCAGTAACCTGCAAAACTACTAATTGCATCGTTTATACCATGATAAATCCTTATTTCCATGTCCCAAAGCATTTTTTTAAGATCCTTTGAAAGAGGAGTTGATGACTCAGATGCAGCGAATTTAACACTGTTTTCAAGATTGGGAACAAGTTTTAGATACATAACAAGATAGCTAATTATCTCTGGTATATCTCCTAGTGAATGGATTTTAACGTAATGTGAATATGTTTTTGGATAACTCGCAATAATATTGATTGATAAAAGCGGTAGAAAAACTGATGTTGAAAACATTAATATCAATGTGAAACTATCAATCAAATAAACATTGAAACCATAAGATGCAATAATTATAATATTAATAATTAAAGCAAAAATAAATGTGAGAAACCCAGTTGCATATGCAAAAGAAAGAATATTTATTGGTTCTACTTCCATCCCAGTATAGTAGAGATGTCTCATATATTCTTTGGTAAAATATCTATCAATTTTTTCTTTTGTTTTTTTATTATCTGCTACAATCCAACTAAAATATTTTTTTGAAAAACAAATTCCTCTTTCAAACCAATGTGTTTCTTCACTCATATTTATTTATATCCTAATGTAATCTTTGAACCATTTCATCCAATTAGATCTAACATAGTTGTAATCTACTTCTTTGTGTTTCTTTTTGGATTCTTCAATTAAAGTCCAGAAACAATTATTTGCATCTCTGTTTGCTTTTGCTTCTAAAAGATATTGGTTATTATCACTATGTTTTACTATTTCCTTTTTAATATCAACTCTAAGTTTGATATTTTCAAGTGCTTTTTCAACAGTTATACCCCATTTTTTTGCAATGTTTCGAATAATTTCAGATTGACCTGTATCAAGAAGATTAGTTGAAATAAGACTATCTTTTGCTGCATCATATTTCATAATATCTCTAAATACTTTATCGGGATCAGGTTCCTTATCCCAGCTACTTTTATTTATCTCAGAGATCTGTGTTACCCTTCTAACTCGTTCAATTCCACCTTCTTTTCTAATAGGTGCAGCAATTACAACTGAATCAACTGCCTTAAAAGAAGTAGGTGGAATTCCAATATCATATACTATCCGCTCATATACATCCCTGGTTGTTGAACCATGAATAGTACCCATTATAAGATTTCCTGCGGCACCAACTCTCATAGCTTCAAATAAAACTTTAGCTTCAACACCTCTAACCTCACCAAGGATAAGAACGGATTCACCAAGTCTAAGAGCGGTTCTAAGTGCATCTGTTGGATTTATTTCACTTGCATTATTTCCTGATGATATTGATTTTGTGATAAGTGATTGTATTTTGTATCCCTTTTTCTGAAGAATTTCAACAGGAATCTCAGCGGTATCCTCAATTGTTAGAATTCTAAATCTCTGTGGTATTTCTAATATTAAGGCGCTTAAAAGTGAGGTTTTACCAGCACCACGACTACCTGCGACAAGAACTGATGCCTGCCCGTCGATTAAAAAACCAAGTAGACCAGCTGTTTCAGCTGATATCATATTATTTTTTATGAAATGAGAAAGAGTCCATGGTTTTTTTCTATGTTTTCGAAGAGCAAAAGCAATCCCTTTAGGAGTTAGTGGATTACTGATTGCTGCGACACGAGTATTATAACTATTTAGATCCATGTCAAGAACAGGTGATGCCTCAGAAAAAGCCCTACCACTAAGCGTTCTAAAACGAGAAGCAATAGCATCAATATCCCTATTTGAAAGATAAACATTTGAAGTGTATTCTTCACCATCTACAATTATATGAAGAGGATTATTTGTAACAGGTGCATTAACATATATATCTTGTATTTTTGCATCAAGGAGAAGATCCTCAAGTATTCCAAAACCCGCGGTATATCTAGCAAAAACATCTGATAGATACTCAATTCTATCAGTGCTTATATCAATTTTATCTTCTTTTGAAAACTTTGAAATAATTTTTTTACCAAAGCTCTGGAAATATTCACGAGAAGTTTCAGCATCCATAAATGATGCATCTTTTGGTCTATGATCTGATAGATATGATCTTACTTTTTCAAGAAGTATTAATTCATCTTGTGGTAGATCATATTCAGGTGGGACAACAAAATATAGCTTTTCTGGTCTTGATTTTAGTGTGTAATGAGAGATCTGTACTGGTCTTCTTTTTTTATCAGATACATTATATGATTCTAAAAATACTGCATCAGGTGGTGGATCAAGCTGAATATAAGAATCTATAAAACCTGGTCTAACATAGGGTCTAATATAATTTGTATAAAATTTTTCACTATCTATTTTTTCTTCTATGATATCTTTTTTAAACTCAGCTTTTTTGATAATTTTTTTTATAATTTCTTTATAATCTTTTTCACAATTTATACATGCTGTATTTGTTTTTTTGTTTTGTAATTGTTTTTCCAACAAATTTATGGCTGATATTGGATCTTTTTTTGAAGTCTCTTTTATTCTTTCAAAATCTTTTTTTCTATTTTGATTACATTTTTTACAAATATCAGAGTTTGTTTTAGTTGTGTTTTTTAATTCAATAATGTTTAAATCTTCTATAAACTGAGTTAATTGTTTTAATAATTCTAATTGTTCACCTGTGAATACTTTTACTATTATATGGTTTAATATTAATTGATCTATTCCATGTTCAGTTCTTAATATTTGTAGGATGTTTTTCCTACATTTTTCATCAAAAATTGTTGATTTTCCAATTTCACAGTTTCTACAATTAATGGATAATGTTTTATTATTTGTTTTTTTAATTATATTATATTTACAGGTTTCTTCCTGCATGGTTATCTTTAACTCCAGGACAACAAATTATATATATTACATTTATATAATTTTTTATGAATTTTAATGAAAACTATTGAAAATAAAATTAAGATAAATCATTCAACTCATACGAATTTAGATAAAAAATACATACTTGGTAGAAAAGAAAAAAACCCAGAAGGACTACTAAATATAGGTAGATATTACGCTCTAGATTCGTCACTTGGTTCACATGTTTATCTTGATGCATTAAAACCACATGTAACATTAATATGTGGAAAAAGAGGATATGGTAAATCATATACGATGGGTGTAATACTTGAAGAAATATCAAGACTTGAAGAAAAAATCAGGAAAAATCTATCCCTAATTGTAATTGATACTCTTGGAATATTTTGGACTAGTAATTATCCAAATAATGAAAAAGAAATATTAAAAAAATGGAATATTAAATCCGAGAAAACAAAAATTAATTTATTCACACCAAAAAAAGTAGTAAAAGATTATGAGGAAAAAAATATTAAAACAAATGTTTTCTCGATAAAAACATCTGATCTTTCATCTTTTCATTGGTTAAAATTGTTTAAATTAAATTATACAAAACCTCTTGGAATAGCAATAACAAGAGTAATACAAGATCTAAAGGAAAAAAATACTGATTATTCAATTGATATGATAATTGATTTAATAAAAAAAGATGAAAAAAATGATAGAATAATTATTAACGCAGCGGAAAATTTATTCAAAATGGCTGATGAATGGGAGATATTTAAGAAAAAAGGATTAAATTTAGATAAAATAGTAATCCCCGGGGAGGTTAGCATCTTAGATCTTAGCCATATCAAAGATGATAGTATAAAAAATATTATTACAAGTATTCTTTCTGAGAAAATATTTGAAGAAAGGGTGAAAGCACGTAAAAACTATGAGATTAAAAAAATGAGCAATAAAAAACAAGAAAAAAATATGCCTCTTGTATGGATGGCTGTTGATGAAGCACAGATATTTTTACCAAAAGATGAAGAAACAAGCTGTAAAAAAGTACTAATAAATCAATGGATGAGGCAGGGTAGACAACCTGGTCTTTCACTTATACTTGCAACACAAAGACCAAGTGCTCTTGATCAAGAAGTCCTATCACATAGTGATATAATTATTTGTCATAGGTTAACTTCACAAAATGATATAGATTCTCTAAGTAGAATTAGACCTACATATATGTATAATAGCATCGAAGAGATGGTTAAAAAAATTGGTGAAGAAAAAGGATTAGCATTTATTGTTGATGATAACTCTGAAAGCACACATCTAGTAAAAATAAGACCCAGATATAGCTGGCATGGTGGTGATGAACCATATGCAAATAAAAACTAAATTATGAACAAAGAGTAGAGGTGTTATATTTTTTTATGAAAAAACTTGATAATTATGGAACAGAGATGATACCAATACGACTAATAATTAGCATATCAATAATAACAGCGATAACAGCTATGATAGTTGTATCATATCAGAACATATCTATTATAATGTCAGAAAATAAAATTCAAAATGAGATAGATGAAATTGAATCTAAACTATATACAATGATAAAAAGTGGTGTAGCAAGAGATATAGATATTTATAATTCAGAGAATGGAACAATGAGGACAAAAAAAATTGATCTGCCATCAAATATTATTTATCTCTCTTTTGGAGTTGACCCGGATCCAGATAATAATGGAGAACTAACAACAGGACTTACAACAAATGGCTCAGCAATTTTTTATAAGGTAGAAGGTGGAAATAAAAACGTAATATGGCTTGATTCAGAAGAAATCCGTTTTAGAGAAGGAAACTTTTCAAATAATAGATGGATTATAAATAAAAAAGGGCAAGGTTTAATACTTACCTCTGGTGGGATAAATAGTATTACTTTTGAACTAATTGAAAAAAACTATGAAAAATATATACTGATTCATTCTAATGATAATCTAGAAAAAATGTAAATTAATATTTTTTTTATGTATCAAGACTTGGTGGATAATAATCTGGTGTTTCATCTGATTTACGGCGACCATATTTTTTAGCAGAACTTTTTTCAAAATTTACAACTTGATTTTTACGATTTTTAACAAGTTTATTTAATTTTTTTGTAATATCGTTCATAATTATTTTTCATCCTCCCAGTTTTTTTTCATAAAAAGTATTTGTTTTAATTTTTAGTATATATTATTTTGGTAGAAAAATAACAAAACGAATATTTTAACAAACCAATTTTACAAATAAAAGAATTCGATAAATTTTTATATTGATCAATTATAGATTTTTTTTGGGGTATTAAAAAATTAAAAAACAAAACTGTCCATTTTGTGGTCATCGATGGATTAGAAGATACGATGAATCACCAATTATTTGTCCAAATTGTAATAGCAAATTTTATTCTCAAGATCAACTTGATAAAAGGAAAAAAAAATAATTTATAAAAAAAAAAATAAAAAAAGAAGATTTGTTATTTTTTTTATTTTACTTCTTCTTTTGGACGTACTACTAGCCAAATTATTAGCACTATGATAAATCCAATAAGGTTTAAAAACAACGTTGCTACAACTAATAACAACAACCACATTATACCTGATTTACCTCTTTTTTCAGCATCTTTATACATCCATATACCGACTAAAATCGCTATTATCAATGGTAAGAATATTAGTACACAACAAAGCAGTAATCCTAATCCTGCTAATGCTCCCCCTACCAATGGTACACCTTCAATCCATTCGGGTACATCTGTAGATTCAGTAGGTGTGGTCTCCTCAAATGCTGATGCAATAGTTACTACAGATAGTAACACTACTAAAGATGCCAAAAATATTAGTATTTTATTTTTCTTCCTCATCTTTCCTATCTCCCTATTTTCCTTATTTATATTTAAATTATCAGAATAATTTATTACTTATAACTATTTTGTTTTTTTGAAGATATGATGTCTTTTACTTCATCAACTATGACACCAATTGATATGCCACATACAAATCCCATTAAAAAACCAGTAATAACCCTTATTAAGTTAGTGCTTTCCCAGAATTCAAATAGTTGACCTAAACCATCAAATGCAATTGGTAATATTCCAATGAATATTATTATAATGAATCTTTCATCTAATTCAAATTTATAAAATATTAACAAAAATAAACCAATTGCTAAACCAAACCATATAGCCATACATCTTGAACAAAATGGCATCTGATTATTATTTAGAAAAAAAGAACGCTCTGATTTTTGATGACACATTTTATCTCCAACTTCATAAGCGACATTCCAAGGAGGGGGAATTTTATCTATTGTACCCTTGTTTTCTGATATAATTGTGTAACCTGATAGATCTTTAACAATACCATTTGGTATTACTAAGGGGCTAATAGTTATAAATACAAACCAAATCAAAAAAATAAAAAATAAAGTTATTTTTATTTTTGAAAGTTTTTTTGTTTTTTCATATTTAAAAAATGAATTATACTTTTTTGATTTAGATTTATAGTTCATAATTTGTATGATCACCTTTTTATGAATCAAATGTATTTTTTCAAACAGGCGTTATAGGTGGCGTAATATCCTTCATTCTATTACTATTTAGCTCTTCAGGTAATGAAAAAAAGGAAATAGCCTGCATTATAAGAGCAACAAATATTATTATGAAACCTACTAAAAATATTGTTGTCCCAGCACCAATTAAATAAATTAACCCTGTAGTTTTAAATAAGCCTACATTTGTTATTTCTGCTAGTTCTGTAAAACTTTTCTTATAAAATAATCCAGAAATAAGCAATAGAATCCATCCGACAAATAATGATACTAAACATCCTGTTAATAGTGGGCCTAAAATACCTGATATAAATTCTGCGGCTTCTGGTTCAGTCATTGTATTTCCTGCTGCTAGTTCTTGAATAATTCCAAATCCGCCGACATAACCAAAAGTTACAAAAAATATTGCAAAAACAGCAATTATTGCAATTATCATCAGGAGAAAATATAACATAAAATTTTTAAAAATAGATACTTTGTTATATATATCTGATATTTTTTTAACCGAAAGAAATACAAGTATTAAACCTGCTATTAGTATTATTATACCTATGTTTGGAACAAATCCTCCAGCTAAAGTTAAAAGTGAACCTATACCACCTAACATTTTAACATTGTTTAATTCGTTCATCTTTTTTTTATCTCTCCTATACATGTATATCAATAATTATTATTTAGAATTTCCTTTTTCTTAATAAAAAATAATATTTTGTAACATTATCATGTTATTTCACATTTTATTTATACAAATTTTTATATAACCATTAATGTTCCCAGAATTGGGGTTGTATTAATGGTTGTAAATGTTGAACGTTTATTTTCAAAGCGAGCTAAAAAATTTCATGCATCTGAAATCAGAGAATTATTAAAAGTAACTCAGGTACCAGGAATGATATCTTTTGCTGGTGGTCTTCCTAATCCTAATGCCTTTCCAGTTGAAGTTATTCATAAATGTATTGATGATATTTTTGAAAAAGACATCCACAATGCTATGCAATATGGTACAACAGAGGGACTAACTCAGCTTAGACGTGTTCTAGCAGATAGGATGAAAGAAAAAAATAAATTTGATTGTGATTATCATGATATTCTTGTGACTAGTGGTGCTCAGCAGGCTTTATCTATTATTTCAATGTGTTTTCTTGACCCTGGGGATACATATCTAACATGTGTTCCTGCATATCTTGGGGCTATCCAAGCATTTTCATCTTATGAAGCTAACTGTGAGTCAATTCCTATGAATGATCAAGGTATTGATATCGATTCACTTAGAAGAAACATAGAACGACTTAGAAGAACAGGTATCAACCCTAAATTTATCTACACGGTTCCAACCTTTCAAAACCCATCTGGTGAAACAATGTCTGTTAGCCATAGAAAAGAACTCCTTGATATTGCATCAGAATATGATTTCATAATAATTGAGGATGATCCATATGGTGAACTATTTTTCGAAGGAAAACCGATACCTCCGATTAAATCATTGGATACAAAAGGAAGAGTAGTTTATCTATCAACTTTTTCTAAAATACTCGCACCAGGTTTTAGACTTGGATGGGTTATTGCTTCAAATAAGATACTTGATAAACTAGTTCTTGGAAAACAAGCTATGGATTTATGTACAAATGTTTTCTCACAATATGTAGCATATTACTATATCAAAGGTGGATATCTTGATAAACAAGTTGAGACAATTAGAGATATGTATAAAAAGAAAAGAGATCTGATGATAAAAGAAATAAAAAAATATTTCCCAAAAGATATCAAATATACTATTCCAAAAGGTGGAATGTTTATATGGCTTAATCTTCCAAAGGGTTTTGATACAAGACTTATGTTTCAAAAAGCAATAAGTAAAAAAGTAGCTTATGTTGTTGGTGATGCTTTTTATCCTGAAGGTAAAAACTATAACTCAATGAGGCTAAATTTTTCTTATTCAACTGATGATCAGATAAAAGAAGGAGTTAAAAGACTCGCTGGTGTAATAAAAGATGAACTAGCTGAAACATATGATGAAGAACCATTCATACCAGAAGGAGTATAAATAATATTAATTATTTTCTTTTCTTTACATTAGCTATTTATATGTCTGCTAATAAATTCTATTTTTAATAAATATTTTTTTGATGTTACATTTATATCCTAATTATTTATATATTTATATTATTTATAAACAATATCTCAATATAAAATAACGATTGTTATATAAAATATATATTAAGATTTCATAAAAATACGTTTATTTGTAGAAAATAAAACATAAGTTATATATAATGGTATTGCTATAAATATATAATAATGCGGGTAGACGAGGATCACCTACTTCTTAAAGAATCTTCCCCCACTAATGAAGGTTTTTTTTTGAAAGTGAATCCTTGACCCCGCCCGCATTACTTCATAAATAATTTTGATATTATATTAATTATAAGTTAAATATCCCTTTTTGTAAAGAATTATAGATGGAATAAAGGAAGGAAAATATTCCATCTATTCTTGTTTGTTTTTCAATGTATGTGTTTTTTTCTTATTGGTTTGTTGATTTAAGCTGCATTTCTATACTTTGAATTACTGGTATATACTCATTTAATGGTGTATATAGTTTCACGAAATTCTTAACTGATGGTGCATAGTATAGTTCTCCAACACCTTGCAATACTCTTAGCTTATAGCTGTTATATGCTCCTGCGTTAGTATTTACTATTGCTTCTTCTGAAGATTCAAAAATTGGTTTTCTAAGCAGTTCCTCTATTTCTGGTAATTCCATGTTAATCAAAGAAGGTATACCAAGGTCCTGTAACATTTCACCAATGTCTATAACTGGTAGATATTTTGCAAACTCTGGTGGAATAATGTTTAAAAACTTGTTAAGTATGTTTAAGACTTTTAACCAGATTGAATCTATTTCACCATCAATTCTAAACGTTAGATCTGTAGCAGGCATACCCCATGTTTTACCTGTCTCAAATGGGAAATCAAACAATGGATATGCTGGATCAAATTCTGATTGTACGGTTATATCAGCTGGAATTGATATATATGATAGTATTGTCTCAATCAAAGGTGTTAATTGAATTTCAATTGGTAAACCACCGATATTTTCAGTTAAATCAAAATTAATGTCTATATCAAAGTTTTTAATAGCAAGATCTTTATCAAAAACTATCTGTCCTGCTAGATTAACGTTTTGTAACTGTATAGATGTTTTAATTGGGTCTTCACCTTCGATATAATAATCAAAATCTAGATAAATTTCAATATTTGCATTTTTTGTTTCAAATTCAGTAACATACTCATTTTGAGTTACATCTGTTACATCTAAAGTGAAATCATCAGTATCTAGTTTAAGTTCTATTGTTCTCCCTTCTGTTTCTGAGAAATAAATATCAAGATCATCAATATCATAAGTCCAGCTCATTCCATTCTGCCAAACTGGTGCATCAACAGAGAAACTTGAAGTAGTTTTTTCATTTTCTTCTTCTTCTGCATCAGATAAAGCCATACCGTATCCACCAAGTTTTAAACTTGGATCTCCTAGTAATGCTCTTTCTTCAATTGTTTTTCTTTGAACTTCATCATTGTTTATATCAAAATTATTAATATAATCAGTAATTCCCTGACCCCAGATGGATCCAGCATATTCTCTACCTTGAACTGCATATGCATGAGCAAACCTTGGCATAATCCACCCGCCAAGACCAGTTTCATATCCTTCATTTAGATATCCATAACCAAGCGCTGTGTTTCCAATCACACCTATTGCTCCGCCACCACCTTCAACAAGGAACCATGAAGAACCATCATGAGGAACCCATTCAAGCCAACCAGCTTCAGGATAATTTATTCCTCCATTATCTATGATATCCTGCATTGTGACATCAAACTGGGCATTATGACATCCATCATTAACCATAAATGGTAGTTTTTCTTCGTTATCAAATTTTATTATATCAAGGATTGTATAGAAATATATGAAAGCCTCTGTATCCATAACATGGTTACCACCAACAGCTGGGTTTGCATGCATCTGCATATTTACCCATCCGCATCCATCACTAATAACATCAGCTACTATTTCATCATCATCAACTTGAATATCACCATTTTCAGATGTATAACATTTAATAGTTTCAAAACCTGCATTTTCTAAATATTGTGCATGGTTATCACATGTTAGTTCTCCTTCATAAATTCCAAGTTTTGCAACATCTCCATATCTTTCTCTTGGGCTTGTATCTCCTGCTGCAAATACCGCTTTTTTAAACCATGAATCATCAGCACTTGTTTCATATGTAATAATTTTATCAACTACTATATCTGCCTCCCATGAGAATCTAATAGGTAGTCTTCCAACATATACATCAGGGTAAAAATCTGGTATATCAAAATCATTATAAAACGGTCCTTCTGCATAAACACCGTTTTCATTTGTATCCCAGTTGTCAAAAACAGGTTTTCCATATTGATTTGCATCAAAGACATCAGCGAAATATAGATCACATGAATATGTTAAGTCCATATCACCCATGCCATTATCATCATAGTTACTACTTCTGAATTCAGGTACATACCATTCATGTGTCTGACCCTTATGTCCACCTGCAAGAAGCAAATAAGTAATACCCCAGTTTTCTATTGCATCTGCAATATATAGTTTTAAATCCTCCCAGTCGTCTTCACCATCATATTCATCATATATCTCATCGACAGTGGTCATTATTGTTTTTATACCCATATTGTTTTTATGATCAACTAAATCCTGCATTTGTGTTTCAAATTTTTCATGAGTAATTATTAACATATCATAAACGTCTTCATCAAAAATTGGTTGAGATTCTGGATTGTAATCTATATCTATATCGATATTTTCTGGAACAATAAGTTTGTTTTCTGATTGTTTATATTGAGTATAACATCTAACATTTACAATTAATACATGTTCATCTCCATCTAAACCAGCACCTGTTTTTATCTCATATGCGTTTTCCGGATACAGTTCTGGCATATCATCCATGTAATTATTGGAAGGATTATTATTTAGATCATCTTTATTGATTTCCATTAATGGCTGTGGTTTAGGTGAAGGTGTTATTTGTTTTTCAAGAGTATAGGATTCTTGATTAATTTGCACACTTATATCATTTAACTCTGTTCCAAGTGGAAAAGTAAATGTTTTTGTTACCATAGGTAACATAGGTCTTCCATATTTCAAATTAAAAGATGTCTGCTCTTCAAGACTTACTTTTATAAAATCTCCTTCCTCTATAAAAATTGGTTTTGAAAGAGACATACTAAATTCTTTTTTTGCTGATATATCATTATTTAATACGTTATCATCGTCATCTATAGCGCCTAAAATACCTGATGTACTACTAACAATAAAAATTCCTACTATCAGTAATACTACTATTTTAGTAGATTTCATTTTTTCTATCTTCCCCCGCTTACTAAAATTTAAAAAACATAATAGCGCTTCTACTATATAAAATTAACACTTGTTAACATCATTTTTTTTTGATTTTTTACTCCTTAGAAAAATATTTTTTACAAGGGTAAAAACTAAGTAAAACATTTTTTTTTAAAAAATAATAAAAAAGAGGGGTATGTTAAATAATTACCCCAATTGTTGCTTTTATTCTTTTAGTTCTAGGTTTAAATCCTCGATTATTGGAACATACTCACTTAGATATCCAACAATTTTTACTATATTGCCTTCATCCTCAGAGTAATATATGTGTCCATTATTATCCATAATCGATATTTTAGCTGCGTTGAATTGTCCTGCTTGTACATTTACTATTTCTGAGCCATCTACCTCAAACAATGCTGTGGTGTCATCATGATATGGGAATAGTTGAGCTGGTACCTCAGGTATATCAATTTCATATATCGTCTGAATTCCTTGATCGTTGAGTACCTCAGATATATCAATGTCCGGTAGATATTGTGCAAGTTCTGGTGGAACTATTTCTATGAATTTGTTTAAAAAGTTTAATACTTTCAACCAAATAGATTCAATAGATCCATCAATTGTCATAGTTAATGTATTTGCTGGGAAACCCCAGTAATTATTGTTTTCAAGTGGGAACTGTAATATCTCGAATCCTTCGTCAAATTCGAATTTTAGATCTATGTTAGCTGGTATTGATATGTATGGTGCAAGTATATCTAAGAAAGCTGGGAATTCAAATTGTAATATATCTTCAATGTTATCAAGGTTTTCAATCAATTCAGCAATTAAACCAAGGTCCATTTCTTTGATTCCAAGAGATTCTTTTTCAAATATTATCTCGCCATCTATCTGGATGTTTTCAAAGCTCACCGTAGGTATTTCTAGATTTTCTTCTCCAGGTATTCTAAAATCAAACATGCCTCCAAGGGTAACATCTATATTATCACTCTTTAACGAGGTTATATATGAATCAGTTGTTACATCGGTAACCTCTAAAACTATATCACCAGAGCTTAATTTTACTACAGCTTCACGACCTTCAATTAATTCTATATCAATATCCACATTGTTAAGGGCATAAGTCCAACTGTCACCAACTTCCCATGTTGGCACATTACTTGAAACAAGTCCGTATATTGTTTCAGGTTCAGGGTCACTATCATCTCCTGACATAGATGATCCATATCCACCAAGTCTTAAACTTGGATCTCCAAGTAGAGCTCTTTCTTCTATTGTTTTTCGATCACCTGTATCAAATGATACATCAAAGTTGTCAATATATCCATTTATTCCAACGGTCCATACTGATCCCATGTAATCTTCACCATCAACACCCCATGCTTCTGCGAATCTTAACATGATCCAACCACCTACAAACTCTGTGCAACCATAGTTAAGACCTCCTAGTCCAAGACCTGTGTTTCCAATCACACCTATTGCTCCTCCGCCTTCTTGAAGAACAAACCATGAGGATACATCATGTGGAATCCATTCTTGACGGTCAAATAAGAAATTTGGGTTTTCAACGCCCATGAAACTATCAATTAGCTCCTGTCCTGTAACATCAAACTGGGCATTATGACATCCTTCACATACCATGAATGGTAGTTCATCTCCACAATCAAATTGAATTGCGTTAAAACCAGTATAAAATGGTACTAGTGGTGGTGGTGATATGCCAGTACCTGGTGTGTAACTACCAAGTGAAAATGGGTTTGCATGACCTGTTAAATGGACAAAGCCACAGCCTTTTCTGACCTCATTATATACATGTTTTGATTCAAAAACCTGTATATCTCCTTGATCTGAACAATAACATTTTGTGCTTGTTACACCTCTATTTGCAAGAAGATTTGCAAATTCATCACATACAATTTCTCCTTCCCAAGCGTCTGGATCAGCTATATCGCCATATCTCTCTGGTGGAAATCCATCGCCGCCAGCAAGAACAGCTGTTTTAAACCATGAATCATCAGCACTTGTTTCATAGTTAATAATTTTATTAACTGCTACATCTGCTTCCCATTCATATCTTATTGGTAAACGTCCTAGATGTACATCTGGATAGAAATCCATAGCATCTGTACCTGATGGCATATCAGGGCCTTCAGCATATATATCATTTTTATTTGAATCCCAATCTTCTAACATGTATTTACCATATTGATCTACATAATATACATCTGCATAATATAGATCTGAAGCATATGTTTCATCATATGGTGGATCATATGCATCTTCTGGATCCCAGCAATGAGATCTAAAATCAGGGACATACCAATCATGTGTCTGACCCATATGACCTCCAGCTAATAATACAAATTTTGTATCCCAACCAACAACATGATCAGCAAGATACATCTTAATTTGTTCCCAGTCATAAGGTGACTCAGATTCATATTCATCATATATTTCACCAACAGTAACAAGTATTGTACTAACACCCATATTCTCTTTATGTGTTACAAGAGGTGCCATTTCATCTTCTAAGACTTCATGAGTGATGATTATTAGATCATATTGTTCATCAAATGCCATTGGTTCTTCACCTGTTTCATGTTCGATTTCTATGTTGATCTCTGTTGGGAGATTGACATAGTCATTTACTGGTGAGTACTGTGGGAAACATTTAACATTTACAAAAACAACATGTTCCATATCCTCTATTCCAGCACCTAATTTTACAATATATGGTTGTTCTGGAAATAATTTTGCGCTGTTATATACATCTTCATTTATTTTTTTCTCTTCTATAACAGATGGATCAAGTTCAACTGATATTGGTGCGATTATTGGTGTTGGTGTAACTTTTTTATCAAGGTCATATCTTTCCCAGTTAATATCAACATTTACATTATTTATCTTAGTTCCAATTGGAAATGAAAATGTTTTTGTTATAACTGGTAGCATTGGTTCACCTGAATGTGACATAAAAGTTTCAGATTGATCTAATTCAATTGTTACAAATTCATCCTGCTCTAAAAAAGTTGGTTCTGATATATCTAACTTTTTTGTTACTGTGCCTTTAATTACATCATTTTCTATATTTTGTTCTATATCTTTTGGTATTAAGTGTTGATTACCTGCCTCAAAAATTCCTGCGGTAGTACTTAAAAAGAATATTCCTATAATTAAGACTACCATTATTCTTTTGGTATTTTTCACCTATCTTCCCCCAAAAACTAATTATATAATTAGTAATGTAACATTGGTTATATAAAATTAACTAATAATATATATTGAAAAATTCATTTTTTTCACTTTTTTTATCATTTTTTATCAAATTTTTACTAATTTTAGCGAATTTGTGGTAAAAAACTATGAAAGCTTTAAATAGCTAAAAATACATAGAAAAAACACGTGGGAGATTTATAAAGGAAGAGGGCTATTCTGTTGTTCACCTCATAACCCCCACAGATTATGAGGATTTCTCTTCCATTCTCCCCTTTTTTCCGCATTACTTTATAATAATTATGAATAAATGATATAGTACTTAAATTGTTATGAATAGCATGTCTATATATCATATAGATATATATTTATAAATGTAAACCTATTTTTTTATATGTTGGAGATTGGAGGTGGTGATTGTCTACCCGGCTTTATAGGTCTAGTGGAAATCAATACCCCAATTATTTAAGGGTTTTCTACTATTACTTATCAGCCTCCTTTCTCCACAAAATTTATTTTATAAAAATATCAATATTAAATTTTTAAATCCTACTATGTTTGTTTATAAAAATTAATACACAGAATTTATTTTTTGTCATAGAAAAAACTACAAAATAATAGATAAAAGGTCTATATAGCATATAGCTATTGATTTAATTAGCAAAAACTTATTTCATATATGTAATATGAGAGTGGGGGAATAGGCTTTTAATATTTTTTTTATCATGTATTCTCTCCCAACTATATATGTTAAAAAAAGAAAAAAAGGTTCCCTGCTTCTCTCACTTTCAAGTAAAATTTTTTTAAAATATCTTCCAAATATTTATACTATCATAATACTTGTTTTCCTCACTATCATAAGCTATTACTTTTATGTTTCTACTTCCAAATGATGGTGTATTATAGTTATACTTAAATGGTTCATCATTAACAGTATCTTTTAAGATATTATCGATATAGAATTCAACACGATCTACATTTTCAATTCCGGGTGTTAAAACAATAATATCAATTTTCCCGATTATTATGCTGAACGGAAGGTTAAAAATTTTAGAGTTAGCAAGATAAAAGCCTTTTGTTGGTTTTGATATTTTTACTTTTTTTGATATTCTAATAAAATGACTATCAGACCAACTACTCTCAAATCCATCTGTGTTTTTTGCTTTAACTCTTATTGGAAAGTAGCCTTCATAATCCCATTTATGAGATGAAGCAATAATTGATCCGGATGATATTGGCTCTGTCCAATCAGATATTGAGCCATCACCCCAGTTAAACTTATAAGATAAATCTTTTTCATAAGGATCTGATGTATATGTGGTAAAAGTATAAGTGGTATTTTCAAAACCATCTGAGGGGCCAGCTGGTTCATTTGGCTTATCTGGATATGGGGATTGAAGACAACTAATAGTTATTGAATCATTTTTTTCGTCAAATAATTCACCTTCAGTATCAATAATTCCAATAGCAGAACCAATCACTATTTTTTCTAAACCTGGTTCTGATAAAACAGCTTGGAATCTACAGGTAATTGTTTTTGGGTTTAAAACAGGAGCCCATGAAAAAAACACTCCTTCATCATCTCCTTGGAAGAAAAGAGTTGGTCTAGTACTTGATTCACTATTTTCAATATAATCAAACATTGGTATATTATCAACTGATGGTAATGATACAATTGCTGTTAAAAGATTATAACTACGTCTAGTTTCAATTGTTATTTTAAACTCAAGTAATGTGTCTTCATATTCAATTATTTCTTCATCCTGCCAGTTACCATCAATTTTTCTTATTTTTAAATCAACTGATAAATTTTGTTGATCATCTAAAAAATTTTTTTCTTCAAAATCACTATTTGATTTATTTTCAATTCCTATTATGTTAAAAGAATGAAATAAAATCAAAAAAATGAAAAATACTATTATTATTGATGAATTTTTTTTCCTATCCATTTCTACCACAATTTTTTTTTTAGTTGTTTTTTTCTCTTAAAATATATAACATTTCAATTTCTTCTTCTGTTATATATTCATCCTCCCATTTAATGTTCATATCTTAATTAGATGCCTCCGTATTAAATTATTCGTAGTTTAATTGCCCTTTTTTTTTCATTAAAAAAAAATAAAAAAGATTGTTTTTTATTTTATGCCTAATGCTAATGGTCCAAGTAGGAAACATTCATATGTTTCTTTCAAATCGTTTACTGTAACAGTTATTGTCGCAGGTCCAAAACCAAAGATCATACCTGTTTTAATCGTTAGTTCTTCTCCAGATGCTATTTCATCAGTATCACTTGTGGTTCTACCCATGAACATAAACATTGCATCTATATTTATCTCCCAGTTAACAGTGACATCTTCATCAGCTTCATTTTTTAATAATGCATATATCCCTATTTGTGACCATATATCTTTGATTATGAGTCTTATCGGTGATTCAGCTATTGCAAATACTATTTCATCATCGATTGAGCCCCAGTTCATCATACCATCACCATCAAGATCTTCAACATAAACCTGAGCTGTTTCTAGGCCAACGTTGTCTCCTGCTATTGTTCCACCAGGGCCAGGATGGGCTTGTGTTCTATCATGGGCATATCTTAGATAGGGTTTTCCAAGTGTTTTTCCACAGCCATAGATTCTTACCATATGGCCGCCTCCTCCACCCCATTTTATTCCAACTTCTACATCTTCACACATCTCAAGCTGTTCTTTAATCCAATTGAAAGTTACCTTGTTATTAACGCTTTCATCTTTTGCTGTACTACCATAAGCTGAATAATCACCAGGTGTCGCTCCAAAATGTTGGTTCCCCTGGAATTTATGACACATTGTATCTTCAATTCCATTGTCTTGAAGATATTTGAATTTACCATCAAATATCATTGGAACATCACATCCATCTCCATTTGTTCTACTAACAACATATCTTCCCATGGCTTCATCAAGTTGTCCTACTAGGGAACTATCGCCATCTTGTCCTTTTACATGATTATGTGGAATTGTTATTGTTGAATAACTATTTTCAAGATATTGTAAGCTATTAGCTACCCCCATAGGTGCACATTGATTTTTAGCTGCTTGTATGTTTTCTCCTTTGCGTAGAGGTTTTGTGAAATCCCAGGTATCAATAAATGGGAAAAACTCAAAGACAGGTGGAGGATTTGAGAGTTGTAATCTTGGTTCTAAACTAAAACCTTCAGCGTAATAAAGGACTTCATCAAGTTGATAATCCACTCTATCTCCATCTTGAAAAGATTCTTTTGGTCCATCATCAAAATCAATATATGCTGATATTTTTGGTGCCATTTCCGGTCCAGAATTAGGACTTGAATGATATCTGAAATATGTAGATAGTCTTTCCATTCCATCAACCTGGTTGATATACATATTTGGAATAACCCAACCATCATTTGTATAAACATTTAGATATCCCTCTTTTAGCTGAAAATGTGAGGTCAGCTCATCAATATCAACTTCTAACAGACCCCAACCAGTTCCAGCAGCTGGTGGTTGTTCAGGTAGCATAAATTCTACTATGCTGAATGTAAGACCAGGTATTGTTGGATCATAATTTCCATATGTTTTAAAACACCAATCAGCTGGATCTTTACTTGATATACCTTGCGAGTAAAGATTATTTGATGCAAGTCCCCATCCATATTCACTTCCAAGTGGTGCTATGACTCTTATATAATAACTTGCACCAATTATTAGTGTAATATCTGGAACATTAAATGAAACCCAGCCACAAGAACCAGAAGGAATATTTATTGCAGCAACTTTTCTTGATGTTAAAACATTTCCAAGCGGTTTTTCAACTGTTAGTTCCATATCAGGTGATCCACCAAACCATTGAGCAACTTTTACCTCAACTCGGTTTAGATTATCAATTGTTGGTTTAAATTCCTGCCATTCACTATCTGGTATAAATTGACATACATCCTCCCATGTTTGTGATTGATCTAATACCTCAGCAAAACTAGATCCAATATTGTTATTTGTATGGCCTATAGAAGTATATGTAGTCGTTGCTAAAAACAGCATCATTACAAAAAAAGATAATATTTTTTTTTCCATTTTTTTTTTCTCCCTCAAATTTTTTTTTAAATTAATAATATCAGTTATTGTTATAAAAGAAAATAAGGATATAATATCTATATTTGATCTGTATGAAAGATAAGATTTGAGATCTTCTTAATAATCAATTTATAATTCTTAAATTCAAAAGTATTATTTTTATAAAATAAAGTTTCAATGGATTTCAGATCTTTACTTAAATGATCCTGTTTCTGTATATTGTAACTAATTTTTTTTAAATTTTCTTTATCAAAAATTTTTTTATTATATGATTTCTGTTTTTCTAATTCATATGTTAGATCTAGTTGAAGTATATAATTTACAAAATTTAAGGTGTTTATACATTCTTTGTTAAAATCTTTTATAAAAGATCCTTTTGCATTCCAATAAAACCTATCATCAATTATTTCTATCATAATTAACTTAAATTTCAAGTATTATCAAATAAATAATTAATAATAAAATAAACCAATATGAAATTTCATAGATATAGAAAATTTTCTTTTTATTTTCCTTTTTTAAATTCAATAAATAACTCGCCCCCACATCTTTAATTTTAACCTTTATCGGTAATTATCTATAGCAATTTTTACATTTAAATATATATGAATATCTTATCTATATATCATATTAATATACAGTTATATAGAGCGATTATTATATTATTGTTTGAGAATGGGGGAATTTTTTTATGCATACACCCTTTTATATCCTCTCCAATACTACAATTGAGAATAAATAGTGATATTGTATCTCTCTCATTCTCATATTTCTTTTTTAAAAAAATAAAAAAAGAGTTGATAGTTTTTTTTTATCTGTAATTATCAACTATTTTTTTATGCAACAACATAGTGTTCTTGACTATGCATTTCTTCAACGTTATCTGCGTTGTCAACAGCAAACCATCTCAGCTCTATTAGATTATAAAAAATACCATATTGCCCAGCCATAAAAACCGCTGAGTCATCAAATATTGTTTCATCTGCCACTAGTTCATCAACTATGTAATCTCCATCGTTATCCCACCATATCTCATAATGAATATATTGCACACCAGACATATCATCTGTTGCATCAAGCATAATTGGAGTTTCTGCCCATATCATATATCCTCCGTCATCGTTTGGTTCACCAACTGTTTTTTCTGTAACTGGTGGCGTATCGTCTTCTGGTTCTTCCACCCAGGTTACTGTTATTGAATCAGATCCAACATTATCTGCTGCATCTATTGCATATATAGTTATAGTTATCCAATCACCAGGTAGAATATAATATAAAAGTTCAATTGGGCCTAATAAATATTGCACAAAATTTTCTGGTGGATCAATAAATAAACTTCCACCTTCATATGAGCCTCCATCCCATTCTAGTTTATAATCTAGTTCTGCTATACCTGATCCAACATCTGTTGCTAAACCTGTAACAGTTACAGGGTTTGATACGTCTTCACCATCCTCTGGATCAACGATATTATTATTTGGCGGAGTCTCATCTGTCTCCGGCCGCTCCCAGAGTTGTGGTGTTTCACGGAATTCTCCAGCTCTTTCATCTGCACAAGCATCTTTTTCAACAGCACTAACAAATGCATTATCTAAAAGCTGTACAATATCAATAGAAGGATTTTTATACCATTCATCCCAGAGATCTTCGATAAGACCACTTGTAAACTCACTTCCTTTATCATCAGGATTTGTATCCCAAGCAGGATCCCAGTCACTCCAAGAGCATTCATCTCCTCTGCATGATGTAATAATTTTTGCACTATTATCAAGTTCTTTTAATGATTCCATGAAATTACCACTATGACAGCTCTGTATAATCCATTTATACTCAGTATCAGGATGTTCTTCAGCCATATCACATAGTTCATCTTCTGTTACTTTATCTCCGCCACAGTTGACATAAGGTTCACCAGATGCATCTGTTCCCCCATGTCCACAGATATAAACAACTGTATCATCACAGTCAACTTCATCAAAAGCATCTTCTAAATCAGATTGTGTATTATCTGGTGGACTTAAGGTCTCTGTTGTAAAACCAGGGTATGTACCCCAAAAGATATCCATTCCGATTTCATTATCTCCAAACCAGCTAGAACCACCACCATTACAAACAATTGCTCCTTCTTCACAATCATTAAATGACGGACTTATTTCTTCTCTATACAACACGTAATCATTATATTTAAATTCATTTTTAGAAAAAGATGGTGGTGGACTGTCATCATTTGTATAAGCCCAGTAATCAGAATTCCATAATTCCTCTGGGGTGCTCCATAGATCAATATCATTTAAAACGGGCCACCATTGCTCATTGTTAACCTCAATTTTATGATTAACTGCGTTAATATAGACAAATCTGTTATTATGAACAAAATAGGTTCTTGGGACATCATCAATCCAAAAGAACCATTCAGTTTCTAGTGTTTCTCTATATTCTAGATATGGAAATTTCTCAATTGATGCAGGCAAAGGATCAGGAAGCCATGGTGATGTTTTATCACCTTTTCCCAGGGGTTCATCTAATGTAAAGGCATATAGAACATGATCAAGTGTATTTGGTTTTATAACCTGATTTATTAAAAGTTCAATTGCATCGTCTTTTGATAGTTCTTCTGGTCCAGAACTTTGAAAATTAATAAAGAATGCATCAATTTCTTCTCTTGTATTACCAAAGGTTTCTGAGATTTGAGGATATGCTTTAACTTCAATTGTATGAGTTGTAAATGATGTTTCATCCCATCTCCATTCAAATGGTTCTTCATAATCTACCATTTTTAAGGAGTCATCAATATAAAATTCTACTTTAGCTGCCTCCCCGCCAGTAACATCAACCTCAATTGTTATTGGGCCAAATATTATTGGTTTTGAAAAAGGAATTATCTTATTTCCAAAAAGATACAGTCCATTTTCAGGTTTTATTATTTCTATATCTAGTTGAAATGATTGATAATCATTTGGAGAACAAATTTCATCAGTTTTTATTTTATCAAAAATTTTAAAATCTATATTATTTAGTATTTTATTTTCTTCATTTTTTTCTTTTTGTGTAGATGCGGAAATAATTGTTGTAACGGAGAATAACATCAGCATTATTACAAAAGTTGATAATACTTTTTTCTTTTTCATTTTTAAATCTTCCCCCACTAATTATGGTGAGTCCTCTTCCACGCTCCCCAAAAAATATATTAGCAATATAATTAATTAAATTTTATTATAAAAGACAATATGTATATCTTATATAGATAACATATACACTAGCATTAATATATATCAAAAAATTATTAAAAAAAAATTAAGATTAATTATGTATCTCATATCTATATTTCATATATCGATATGTTTAATAATGTTTAAATGATTGATATAATTAGAGATTGGGGGAATTAGCATTTTTTTCCATCTAACCATCCTATGGCATCTCCAAAACATTGGTGATTTTTAAAAAAATAATTATTCCCTCCATTCTCTACCAAATCTACTTTTTACTAGAAAAAAAATATTTTATATTTAGCTTTAAATTTGAAAAAAATAAAAAAAGAAAAATTATTGTAATCTTGGTAATGTTATATCTGGTAAATCTATAGATCTAATTTTTGATGCATAACCAATAAAGAAGGTGTGACATTCTTTTTGATTTACAATAGACCCAGGTAACCTAATATATAAACCAGTAAATTTATTCACAAGGCCTACCTGCCATCCATTAAGTATTTTTGTAAATTTCATCTGAGAATCAGGTACTGGATCAATTATAACAGTTCTACTTTTCATTAATTTATTTGTATTTCCAAGATAATGCCACATAAGAATATTTTTCCTAAGTGATATATCACGTTTTGAGAATAAATTAATTTTAGATCCATATCCATTACTTATTACAAATACTCCTTTTTGTAAAGGTTTAAAATTTTTAATAGATTCTAATAGGGATTTTAATTTTTGTACTAATTTACTATTTTTTATATTCTCAATTAATTGTTCTATTATTTCTTTTATATCATAATTTTCCATTGACTCTAATTTATCAATAATTTCATCTATTAAATCTTCAAATAAGTTGACATCATCTTTATTTAATGTAATGCTTTTTATGTTTGTTAGTCTATCATTGTTAAAAAAACTAAGTTGTAGATCTGTTTTTTGATCGTTATTATTTGTTTGATTTATTGCACTTGTTGCGGGTAGTAATAGAAATATTAGCGTCAAACCTATTACACAAAATTTTATTTTATTCATAGTATCACCTTTTTTTCTCGCGAAATTAATATGATAATTATTTATTTAAAAATATATGGATATTATGTATATATTTAATATCTATCTTTCTTTTGTAGATAGGCTATCTATAGGTGTTTAAATATTTTTAATAAATATCTAATAAGGATGGATGATCTAAGTCAGGATGAGAAACAAAATATATCTAAATTTGTTGAATATTCTCTTATGTTAATTGTTCGTGGTTTTGATGAAATGGAGATGAATAAGAGAATTGAGATGGTTAAATTATTTGGATCTATGATTGATATTTTTATTAATAGGAACTATTTAAAAATTGCAAAATTAGAAGATAAAATATCTATGCTTGAAGATAAAATCTATGAATTAGAAGGTAAAAATAAAAAAAAATGAATTTTTTTAACGAACTTGTTGGAGTACGCTATTGATATTTTCTAAAAATTCTACTCCTTTGTTTGTTGTATGATATACTTTTCCAATAGGATTACCATTTCTCTCTTCTATAAAATTTTTCTCAATTAAGAAATTGAAATATTTTATAAAATGTGTATATGAGATGTTTGATTTATACAATAGTTGTGTTTTTTTTGTGTCTTGCTCTGCTGAAAATAGTATCTGAGCTAAAATTTCAGTTTCGCTACGTTTATTTCTAAATATCATACCCTTTTCTTCTCCCCCAAAATATATTGTTTATTACAATAATAAAAACAAACGTGGCATTTATTAAAATTTGTCCAAAATATGTGGTTTTTATAGGTAATATATGGGTATTATTAATTTTTTTAATATTTTAGAATCCTCTAGATTGTTTTATCACGTTTTCAATGCTATTTAAAAATTTTTCCCCTTTTTCTGTTATATGGTATGTATTTCCTGATCGTATCTCATTTTTAATATCAATAAAATTTTTTTCAAGTAAAAAATTCAGATATTCTGTGAAATGATTATAACATAGGTTTGTGTTATATAATAGAGATGTTTTTTTTGCCTTTTTTTGAGCTGTTATTAAAATTTCATTTAAAATTTCAATTTCACTTCTTTTTTTTTCAAATATCATCTTTTTATCTTCCCCCAACCAAAAATATTGTGCCATAAATCATATTATGTTATAATTATATTAATATATGTCCAAAATGTTAGAAAAATAAAGGAAAATTACAAGTAAAAGTTTTATAATATAATTATTAATGTGAAATTTGTAATATATTTTCGTAACTTACTTATATTTATGTTACATAAAATAAAAATTTAATAATATTATTACTAAAAAATAAAAGAAAAAATATTAAGAATTATCTTAGATTTATAATATAATAATAAAAATTCCTAAGATAAAGCCTTGTTTTTGAATTATAATTTCATCTGCATTATTAGCCCAAGTTTTTATAGATATTGAAATTGGACCTATACCAAATATTAAATCTTGATTCTTTGTATCAATAATTATATTATTATCAGGCTGGATTTGTATTGATCCATCAGATTCAAAATTAAAATTAATGCCCTGAAAAAGGCCACCAGTTATATCTATGTTATATGTAATATTATCTGCTCTATAATTACCATTATTTAAAATTTTAAAAGAAATTGAACCAAGACCACCTTTTATATCTAAAATATCTAAAACTGTTTGACCAATTGTTGGAAATCCTTTATTTTTCCATTGGGAAATACCACCTAGCATATTATAAATAATCCCATTGAAATTATTATCAACTAAGATATCAGAAGCAATATTGCTACGTCCACCTGATGCACAATAAATTATTAGCTCTTCTCCTTCATATTCAGATAAAAAATCGTTAAGAACCGCTGGATTAGACCATTCATTATAATCATGATGCCTTGGGTTTTCTGGGGATTTAGTATCAATTCTTTCATTTAACCATTCATTTTCTGTTCTAACGTCTATTGGAATCTGAATGCCATCAGATAAATCATCTAAAAAATCATATGCCTCATCTACTGTAATATCAAAACGGCTTGTAATAATATTTACATAAACAGTAAAAACTCCTTCCCCGTTACCCGAATGTATATATATCTCTGCTTCATGATCACCACAACTTAGATATGATGTATCTATTGTGATAGTTATTATATCATGTTCACCGATTGAACTTCCAGATGCTGGATATACTTCAATCCAATTTCTATTCTCTTCTAATTCATAATTTAAAGTGCAACAATCTGAGTTCCATATTTCAAAAGTAGTTGTATCAATCATATCTTTTGTCATATCCCCAAAATCATGTGATTCGGGTGAATATGATAGTTTTGCAAAACTATTATTTGTTTTTTTAATGTTTTCTGCTTGTACGATAATTATACTATTTATTAGTATAAAAAAAATTATTATAAATATTATTTTATCTATTCTTCCCATATTTTACACCTTTAATACAAGTTTTTTTATTTTAATTTTATATCCTAAAACATCATCAATATATTTGGAAAAATACTTAAATTTATATGAACAGCATATCTATATCTCCTATAGATAGGGATTTAAAAACTAATATTTTATAAATGATATTGTACAAAAATGTGGGAGTAGGCGGTTTTTTATATTAAAAAAGGGTTATTCTCCTCACCAAGCTTGCTGGTTTAAAAATACGTCTCTCCCTTTTTATCTTTTTTAAAAAAAAAATAAAAAGAGAATTTTTTTTAATTTTATATTTCAGATGGCGGATTCAGCTCAACTATAGTATCTGCATTTGCTAATGCAAAATTTGCTAAACCAATGAAAAAAGTATAACTTGTTTTTGGATACATTTTTGATTGATGTATATAGATACCCACTGGTTTATACATAAAACCTGTTTGTCTGCCCTTATATAATTCAGCTGATTGTGACATAAACATTTTATCTGGTCTAAAGATTAATGTTTTACTCTCTCCACCAGTATTTGATTCTTGAGTGTAATGCCAAAATGAAAAAGCATTTCTCTTTAATTCATATCTACTTTTTTTGAAAAAATTAATATTATTACTCCATCCTTGGCTAATAATAAAACTCTTTTTCAAAAAATTTGGTAAATTTTCAAATTGGAAAAGACTTTTTATGAAATTAATTATCTTTTCTATTAGAGGATTATCATTTTCATTATAAGATCTTAATAGATCCAATAAGTTATTATTTGATCCTTCACCAAATATAAAATACTGAATTAAATCTTTTAATAAGTTTTTTATTATTTCATATTCATTTGAATCAAGATAAAAAGCTTCATTTTTATTTGGTCTTAAAATGTTTAAAATGAATCCATCATTTTTTTCTTCTTTTATTGTTTTCTCTGAGTTAATTACTGGGCTTATACCTACACCTATCAATATAAAAATTATTGATAATGCAATTATTTTTCTTAAATATTTTATTTCCATAATAATTTTATCCTCCCGGTTCTATTCAATTATTTGCATATATTAAATGATGAAAAATATTTAAAATAATATGAATAGGAAATATAGATAGTATATCTATGCCAATAATTTTATATTAATATAAAATTTTTATTTTGCTTGTTCGAGTACAATGTTTATATCTTTTAAAAATTGTTTTCCTTTTTGAGTTGTATAATAGACTTTTCCAACAGGATTACCATTTCTCTCTTCTAAAAAATTTTTATCTATTAAAAAATCAAAATATTTGATAAAATTTGAATAAGATATATTTGTGTTATATAACAAATGAGTTTTTTTCATACCCTCATTTGCAGAGTCTAATATTTGAGCTATTATCTCGCTCTCGCTACGTTTATTTGTAAATATCATACCCGATTATTCTCCCCCAACTATATTTTTTACTTATAGATATCATATAATAACTTCTTTGTATTATTTTAATATTTGTCCAATTAGTGTGTATAATAGTTGTAAATTATGAGAATTTTATTTAATACTTTTATTTTCAAGTATTGTTTTTGCTTTATCTGTTAGATATGGTGTTTTACTTCTACCACTCCTTCTTACAACTATTAATCCTTCTCTTTCTAATTGTTTTATTCTCTTACTAAGTGTTTTTCTATTAATTTTTAATGCATCACTAATTTTTTTAAATTCAACAAGTAAATTATTATTATTATATTTATTAACTAATTCAAGAATGTCGTAATAATTATCTTTTATTTGAATGTTTTCCAGTTTTTGATATGGTATAGGAGTAAGTTCACTTTTTATAAATGATAACTCTCTTTTATCAAATAAATTAGGATTAATTGATAATAAAAAAATAGCCTTATTATCAGATATTAACTCAGTTATTTTATATAAGAACTTTAAGAAATCATTAAATGTAAAATATGATATAAGATAATCAACTCTATCAATTAGAACTACTGAGTTTTTATTTATCTGAACAAAATCCTTAGTTTTTTCAATAATTTCTTTTAGACTTTTTTGTTTAAGAATCATAGTAGAAATCCTTCTTGATTCATAATCACCTTGTATGAAACCTGGTTTAAAACGTGTTATATAAAGTCCTTTTTTATTTTGTATTTCTAAAATGTTTTTAAAATAATCAAACATTTTTCCATTTTTTCCATTAAGTGAATAATAACAAAAACCATTAATTAACCTACCATGACTTTCAGTCTGATGAGTAATATCCTCACCAATTAAAATCATACCATCATATGATTTATCTTTTTTTATAGGTGAAAAAGATGCTTTTATTATAATTCTTGAATCATTATTCTTATTTAAAGTAATGATATTTGTAGATGGTGGTTTATCTTCTTTTATTCTATCAATATTTTCTATCAGCTCATCACTATTTTCAAAGATTTTTGCTTTTCTTATGTGTTTACCAATTATTTTTTTTCTACTAAAACCAGTAATATTTTCAATTCTTTTACTCAACGTAATAATCCTATTTGTTTTATCAAATGAAATAATAATTTCAGAGGCATTATCAATTATATTTTGAAGATTCTTTTTTGATCTTTCAGATTCTAAATGTGCTCTTTCAACCTCATTAGTTCTTTCTTCAACCATTTTTTCAAGGTTTTCCTGATATTTTTTTATCTTCTCCTCATAGTTTTTTTGTTTTGTTACATCCTCAAAAACAGAAACAATCTCACCTGAAGGAAGTTTATAAATATAGTTTTTCCTCCAACCTGATATCCTATGATCTTTATAAAATTTAGTAGGACAAATTTCAGATTCACCTGTTTTATATACCCTTTTAAAAACATCAAGTAATCCAAATTCCGTAACTCCTGGAAAAACAGATGTAACTTTTTTTCCTATAACATCTTCTCTTTTAACTTTATCAGTAATTTCAGATGAATTATTAATATCTAATATTTCAAAATCCTTACCATCATCAACTGCTTTATATACAGCAACACAACTACCAATATTTTCAAATAATTCTTTATATCTTGTCTCACTTTCAATAATTTTTTCTTCTGTTTTCTTAAGATCAGTTATATCAATTGCAAGTTCAAATCTAACATCTCTGCCATCAGGCCATGGGATCAAACGATCAATACATCTGTACCATCTGTTATTAATATCATTTTGTGTAACATGGGTGTGTTCTTTTCTTTCTAAAAGAATCTTATTTGAACAAAAAGGACAAGGATTATTTCTATTATGAAATATTTTATAACATTTCTCACCTATGTTATCTCCAAAATTTTTAATTGTAGGATTATTCATATAAAGAATTTCATGTGTATTTATATCAGATACATAGATTACTTCATCGATACTATCAAAAATAGATATTAATTTTTTATGTTCTGATTCTAATTTCTCCTCAGTTTTTTTGTTTTTAGTAATATCCTTATATAATAATGTAACCTCACTTACTTCTCCTCTTTGATTTTTTGTTGGATATGCTGTAACACTTAGCCAACGCGTGGTTCCTTTTCCAAAAGTTTTTTTTGCAGAATATTCAAAAGGTGGAATTAATACAGTTTCTCCTTTAAAGGTTCTTTTTAAATATGGGATAAATCCTTTTTCTATCAGTTGTTTGTCCCAAAAAATATTATATCCATTTAAATCATTTAATTTTAAACCTAATAATTCCTTCCAAGCATTATTAATCTTAAGAGTTTTTCCTTTAGAGTCAATTAATTGGATGCTATAAGGAGATTTTTCAATTAAATTATTAAATTGCATATCACGTTTTTTTATCTCTTCGTTAATCTTTTTTTGCTTTGTAATATCTTCAAAAAAACATAATACCTCTGAGTAATAATCGTTAGATTCTTTTTTAAAAGGTTGAATATATATTTTATAGAATTTGTTTTCTGTTTTTATCTCAAAATCAATTTTTTTACCTGAAAAAGCTTTTTCAAAATTTGTTTTAATTATTTTATAATAATTCTTTTTTGAAAAAATTTCATCAAGTGTTTTACCATTTAAAATATCAACATAATATCCAATATTCTCAGTGTTTTTATAATCATAATATGTTGGGGCTATCCTATCTTTATCATCTTTTTTGCAAATAAAAATATCATTTTTTAGATTTCTAAAATCCGATAAATCTGATATATTATCATTATCTACAATGTATTCTTTTTTATCATCTTCACTATTTTCCTCCAATATCTCTTGAGATAATGGAGCTTTTTTGGACATATTCTCCCCCATTTGCTTTATATATACAACGAGTATGTTATATATAAGATTTCTTTATAATTATCAATGATTTATAAATAAATCAAAACATATAATTTTAATTAGATAAAAGATTTTACAAGATTTAAGGGAAAAAATATATTAAGAGCTGTTATTTACTAACTATAATTGGGGAATTTTATTAAATGAGAAAGATTAGAAGAGAGATATTTATAGTTGCAATAATAGTAGTTGTAATACTAGCTGTGTTTTTAATATTAACAAATTCTTCAGGAGATAATAACTCAGAAAATATTTCAACAGTAGATGCAGATTTAAAATCAGTTGCAATAAATATTGATGATGTACCTGATAACTTTGATTTTATCGCTGAAAAACATTGGACGGATCCTGGTAATTTTACAAATGCAACTGGTAATGGAATGATTTGGAACTACATTGAACATTACCAATCAAATTATATTGAAAATACTACAAGTAATGGTGCTAGTGCTCAAAATGATGTTACAAGTAAGATAATTCAGAGTGTTACAAAACTAGAATCAAAAGATAAAGCAGAGTTATATGTTGATCTATGGTCTGAAAGGCTTAATAATAAAGAAGGTTATACAAAAATCAATATAGAAACAATTGGTAGTAAATCTGCTTATTATCATTATATAATTCCTTATCAAAGTTATGATATTGATAATTATGTTCTTTGTTTTTCAATTGGTGATGTGGTTGTTACAATTGGTGGCGGTGGTTTAACAGTTAATCAAGATACATATCATAACTATGCAAAAATAATTGAGGATAATGTTATAAATCTTTGTCAATAAATTTTAAAAAAAGATAAGATAAAAGGAGAAATTGTTTTTCTCCTAAAATATTTTATATATTATTTTAGATTTTTTGTATATTTAGGACAAATGGTCCAATCATTAATGCTTGATATTTTTCTTGGGTAATCCCTGCTGTCACTGTGATTGTAACCCGGCCAAATGCAAATGTGAATGGTAGTTTAATCTGTGTGACACCGATTTCTGCGATACCTTCTTTGTATCCACCAAATAACACTCGTCCTTGTATATCTATCATCCATGGTACAGCTTGTTCGGTTGTAATTGTTGCTTTAATGCCAAGGCCACCTCTGATATCTCTAATCTCAGCTGGAATTGTCTCTTTTTCAACATTTATATTTGCCGTATCTGTTACTATTGTTCCTCTGTCATCTGTAACTGTTACCTGTATTGTATATGTTCCACTTGTCTCATAGATATGAGAAGGATTTGTATCCATGCTTGTTGTTCCATCTCCAAAGTCCCATGCTATATTATATGGTGGTGTACCACCATTTATAGATGCACTATATATGATATTTTCACCAACTATGCAGTTACCATTTGCGATGTTTACTGATAATTCATCTATATCATAAACAATAACTTCAGCTGTATCTGTTGCTGTTTCACCATATGAAATAACTGTGAGTGTTGCCATGTATGTTCCTGGTTCTGTATATATATGAGTTGGGTTTTGTTTGTTACTATCCTCTGATTGATCACCGAAATCCCAGAACCAGCTGTATTCACCTAATCCACCTAATGCATCACCGTAGAGTTGAACTGGTTCACCTACTATTGTATTATATCCACCAAGGTTTCCTCCATCAGCATTAGCTGAAAGTGGCATTCCTTCAAGTGTTACATGTACTGTTATATAATCCCAGTCATACATATAGTTTGGATAAAGACCAGGTATTCCTGGCGCATCTACCATTAGTGATACCTCATATGTTCCAGGTTCTGTGAATATATGTGTATGAATCTTATTTGAGCTGTATCTACCATCATCAAAATTCCATAGATACTGCATTGGTAGTTCCTCTGGATACTGGCAGCATTCACCATATGTATAAGCAAAGCTACCGGTTGCATCAAAACATACTGGTTCACCTGCTTCAACAGTGATTGTAGATTCAGATGGTTTACTAATTTCTGCATGTATCCCAATCCATGGTTCAACATCAGCTTCACCAATTACTTTCACACCATTTCCATCAGCGATTTTTCCATCATCCATAAGACCACCTTGTGGTCCATCTGGTGCGCCCCACCAGTTGAGTTCTGCGTTAACACCATATATCGTATAAGCCTTCAAACCTATTGCATCATTGAAGCATTCTTTATTGAACTTGTTACATCTAATAATTGTTCCACATACACATGGGTCAACAATGATTGATCCATCCGTGTTTGGAGTATATTCAAGATATTTTATTGTAACATCATCAACCTTTATTGTCTCAGTACCAGTTATTATAGCTGATTCAGTGATTGGGAAACATCCATATTCACCTTTTTGTGTGATACCTGTGTTATCACAACATGGTACACTATCAATAATTATATCACCAGTATAAATTCCATCATATACATAGGCTATACCATCAAATCCAAGCCAGTCAAGAGCCATCTGTTTTGATCTAAAATGTGTATGCCACCATCCAGGTGTATTTATACCAAAATCATCATCTATATGTACCTCAGGATGGCAATCATTCACCCAATATGTCTGTGAATATATATCACCCCGGTTACATGCGTTGTCTTTCGCCCAGTAAAATAATGTATGTTTACATATTTCATCAAAGGTGATTTCAACATGTTCATCATCATAATACCACCAATAATTTAGGATATCTGGGTCACAATATCCATATGTTTGACCAAGTACAGATCCGTTTACCGCGTTTTGTGCATTGGGAAGTGGAAAACTGATTCCTTCGTATTCATATCTCCAGAATGTGTTTTCAATACCTGCAATGCAGAGTCCCATACCTTGATCTATTGAATCAAGGACTATTCTACCCCCGACTTTTATCATACCAGTTGTATCATCAATTGGGAAATAACATGGATCAGGATGTGTCTTTGAAACAATTGGTGGTGTTGCATCAAGACGATAATACTGCTCATTTGGAGTTTCAAAGTTACCCTCATTATCAACAGCATACCATACAAGTTTATGACAGCATTCCTCATCTATATTTATTTCAATATCTATCTCGCCTTCGTT
>Ga0272441_10002651_pt1 | contig 35816 bp, 33 predicted proteins | sample SSMProp6N_FD_193582 | JGI IMG/M metagenome (GOLD analysis project Ga0272441, IMG submission 193582) | Marine sediment archaeal communities from Little Sippewissett salt marsh, Falmouth, MA, United States - SSM-Prop-6N | ecosystem: Environmental > Aquatic > Marine > Wetlands > Sediment ...
CAAACTATCTTCTGTTTTCATTTTTCAATTTTCCCCTTCAATATTGAATTTATTAGTTGCCCATTTATTATGATATTCTCTAAAAAAGAAGCGGCCGCGGAAGAATCAGAACTACAAGCTTGGTGAATAGCAGCCAGATTATGATCGTTCCGATCAAACCGGGAATGACAATCTTCCTTATATTTCCTGCCGGTTTACTTGTCAGCATCGCGATGAGCGCGGTACAGTACAGGAAGCTCGATGTAATCAGTCCAAGCCGCCGGACCAGCTGAAAATAGACCGCTCCCGTACATATAAGCAGCACGATAGTTTTCAGGTCCATCCAGTCGATTATTTTAGTTTTATTTTCCCTGAAATAGAACTGGAAGATGAGACCAATTAAGATCAGCAGGATGAATGTCAATTGAGGGAAAAAAGTCGTTCCGTATCCGGGCCCCGAACTCCAGTCGCCGTACAGTGTGTCATACAACCCGGCAATTCCAAGCAGGATGAAGATAATTCCGAAAGCCCGTTCGGCGCTGTAATAGCCTTTCAAACTGCGCTTTTTCATAGGTTTTCCTTTTTCCCTTTCTGTTTGTTCACAGCAAGCATCGCCGCGGCTATAAAAGCAATTGCCGCCCCGTAGAAACCGAGAGCGATCGGGCTGGCAAACAGATAAGAGACATCCCCTCTTCCGATAACGAGGGCCTGACGGAGAGACCTCTCCGTGCCCGGTCCGAGAATGAAAGCCAGGACAAGCGGCCCGAGAGGGAATTTGTGCTTTCTCAGTATGTATCCGAGTACACCCATCGTGAGCAGTACCCACACATCAAAGACCGAATTCCGTGCTGAATAGGTACCGAGAAGCGCAAGCATGAAGACAACCGGAACGAGGAATTTGGTCTTTATCATTGACAGCTTCGCATACAGGGGCAGCAGGAGGTGCGAGAGCCCGAGGTTCATGAAGCTGGCATACACCAGCACGATAAAAAATGCGTACATGACCGGCGCATTTTCCTCAATCATTCTCGGGCCTGGAGTTATACCCTGCATCATAAGTGCGGCGCCGATAAGCGCCGCCGTTGCACTGCCCGGAATGCCGAAGGCAAACAGGGGGACCAGTGAGGCGCCGCAGGTAGCGCTGTTTCCCGCTTCAGGTGCTGCAACACCTTCGAGGCTTCCCTTGCCGAATTCGCTGCTGTTTTTTGATAATCGTTTTCCCAGCCCATAACTCATGAATCCTGCCAGAGAGGAGCCCGCGCCCGGGAGCGCACCGATGAATGTTCCTGTCAGACTGCCGATGAGAGTCGCCTTCAGGGTACTCAGATATACCCGTACACTCATTTTGTCCTTGGCCGGATCGTAGTGCTCCATAATTCCTTCCGAGTCAGATCCCTGATCGGTAAGGTTCCTCCGGGCCGCTTCATCTTTTTCGCTTTTCTTTATGAGAGCATTTTTGAACTGCATCCCCAATTCAGATATGGCGAATATGCCTACAAGCACGGGAACAAGCTGGAGACCGCCCCGAAGTACCGGAATACCGAAGGTGAGCCGCGTACTGCCGGCCATCGGATCCATTCCTATGGCGCCGAGAAGCAGCCCGATTACTGCTGCTCCTATTCCTTTGAGAGGATTCCCCTGAGTCAGAAGCGCTATCAGCATGAGGGAAAAAACATAGAGCGCAAAAAACTCCCGCGGCCCCAGCATAATCGCTATTTTCGCCATGGGAAGTGCAAGAAATATCAGTGTCAGGCTCGAAATAATATCTCCGGTAACCGATGAATACAGAGCGGTGAATAAAGCCTTTCTGGGCTGTCCTCTCTTCTTGGCCTTGTACCCGTCTTCGACTGTTGCCGCTGCCGCGGCAGTACCCGGCACGCCGAATGAGATCGCGGATATCGATCCTCCGAACATACTCCCTTTGTATATACCAATCAGCATGCCGAGGGCACGGGTCGGCGACAGTGTAAACACAATCGGCAGGATGATAGCTATTGCAAGGTCTCCGCTCAATCCGGGGATTGCTCCGACGGTAATTCCGACAAAGACCCCGAGAATGCTGAATAAAAGAACTCCGAGGGTAAAAGCTTCCGCCATTGCCGTCTGCAAAAGCTCTACAAACTCCATCTAATCCTCCTCTTCTACCTCTGCAGGAATGTAAAAAATCCGGTATGCACTTAACAGAGTGTCCCCCGCGGCAAACAGTATGAAGCGAATTTCAAATTATGGAGGGGGCTGGATGAAACTCCAGCTTCCCCTCCTTCGAATGACAGATTTGATTTCCCTTTGGTATTTACCACAATGAAACAGTTATCGAATAATAAGCCATACCCAATCTGTTAAAAGTTATTCTTCAACTGCATCCATTATGGTTTTCAGACTCTCAACCGTGTTCTGATACACCGGCATAGCCTCATCCATTCCGAGAACATTCAATGCAACGCCTGATTTTTCAGCCAATACTTTGGCGGATTCAGTTTCAAATGCTTTTATGAAGGCAGCTTCGAGTATTCTCATGTCTTCTTCCGGAGTATCCTTGTGTGCAAAAATCGTAAACCAGAAGGGGAATACAACGTCATATCCGAGTTCCTTCAGAGTAGGGGTGTCCGGCAGAATCGGCGAGCGTTTCGCAATTGGTACCGCGACCGCGTGAAAATCTCCGGCTTCCACCATCGGCAGTATGGAAGTGGTCACGGATGAACCCATATCAACCTGACCGCCTCTTACAAAAGCCCTTGCTTCCGACCCTCCTGTTGTCGCTACATGTGTGTTCTCAATTCCGGCCTTCTGTTCGAAGAGGATCAGAGGTAAATGCGGAGGCGCCAGATACCGGCCATGAGCTATGGTCAGTGAGCCGGGTTCTGCCTTTGCCTTCGCTATCCAGTCTTCGACTGTTTGAATCGGCGAATCACTGCGTACAAAGAACACTGGATGTCCTTCACTGATTTGAACGATCGGTACCCAGTCATCCAGCTCGTACCGTACATCTTCAGTCAAAGCAGTCGTAATCAATGGACCGTAATCCGTAATCAAGAGGTTGTAACCGCTCGGATCATCAACAATAAAATTCAGCGCTTCCTGGCCGCCTGCGCCCGACATCGAAACAACGCTTACCGTCTGCCCGAGAAACTCGGGGGCGGTAGCCGCAAGAATCCGACCCGAGATATCCGTCGCTCCGCCGGGCGCATACGGATTGATCAGCCTCACCGGCCGTTCTGCCGGAAAACTCTGTTCTTCCTTCACTCCCTCTCCAAACAGCACTGGAATTACAAGTACTGCAAGAATCAGAGAAAAGAGCATTACCTTCTTAACAACTGCGTTTCTCACACTAAGCCTCCTTTAAAGACTTGCCATACATAAGTTTCTTCCCGTGTAATGTCCTGATCCATTATACGGAAACACTAAAACCCCTCATTTATCATTATAAAACAGCATTCCAGATATGGCAAACTTAATATTGCCTCTTTAATACAAACAATATATAGATTTAAAAATTTAGTATTACAAAGTATCAAGCCGCCGGAGAACCCGGATAGGAGAACCCGGCGGCTTTCTCATCATGTCCCCGACAGGTTCTTCTCCGGCCGGCGGTACCACTTCACGTTCCTGGTAACGAACATGACGATTGCCAGAATGATGAACAGGCCGACCGAACCGTACAGCAAAGCGTAGTCTTCCGACTGCAGGACCACGAAGAGGTAGAGGTATCCGGAGGCCAGGATGATCCCCATCAGTGCGCCGCTCTGTTTTTTCCCCAGAATGCTTCCCGAGTAGAGGGTCAGGAGGAGAGTGACCGCGGCAGCGGCGGCAAGATAGGCGGCATTGAAGCTGATGTGTTCGGAGGCGGAAAGCAGCAGGAGATAGAAGACGATGTCCGCCGCCCCTGCTAACAGGTACTGCACCGGGTGTATACGCATATTCTGCAGAACTTCGAACAGGAAGAAGGTGATAAAGGGTACCAGCAGGAAAAGCCAGGCATATTTTATCGACCGCTCGTTCAGGGAATAGGCGGAGACGGGTTCCATGAACCGTACTCCGAAGCTCGTATTCAGGAAGCGGTACTGATCGATCTCACCGGCGATGAAGTGCCCCGGCAGGTTGCGGCTCAAATAGGAGATATCCCAGCGGGCGGTGAATCCTTCATCGGTGATATCGCGGACGCTCGGAAGGAACTCGCCGTAGAAACTGGGAGCAGGCCAGCCGGAGCTCATCTGCATAGTCGTCTCCCTGGCAAGGGGTATGTGCTCGATGAGTCCGCCTCCTTTGGCAACAAGTTCGAAGGCGAAGGAATAGCTGCCGCCACTAGAATCGATTTCGACCGGGGCCTTGATCTCTCCGTCGTATATCTGCAGGGGCAGCACCGCCGGCTCGAAGGATGTCTCTGTACGGTTCCATGTGAGGGGCGACATGACGCTGATTCCCTTGAGACTGGACATCGACAGGGCGACATAGGCGCGATCGTACTCGATGACGGCATCGTCCCTGACAGATTCCAGGGCTTCATTGATCACGAAGATACCGGTTCCTGTAACAGGCGCGGTGTAGACAGGAATACTGTAGATTCCGCGGTTCCTTTTTTCCACCGGAGCCTCGATCCCGAGAGCGAACTCCGACGGAAGTATGATGAGAGTTTCCTCGATCTTGCGACGGACGGTTTCCTGGTCTTCATTCTTCGTGTATACAAAGTAGTGGTAGGGTATCCCTATCATCGGACTGGTTATCTGAAGACGGCCTCCCCAGGAGGCAATGACTTCTTCCACCGCCGCTGTACTGCGCTGGGAACGTTCGAAGATGAGGTTCCGGACCATCGCGATGGGCGGAATGAACAGGATCAGCACCAGGACTATCACTACGAGTTTGATACTGTATCCCTGGGTTTTTGGAAAAAAAGAATGCTTGTCGATATTCATTGCAGGCTCCTTCAAGTTTTTTCTTACACATCAATGAATACCCTGCCTGTGTGTCATTTTCGCGGCTGAAATACGGCAAAAATCGGGCAATTCAAACCGGGCGCCCCCGCAAAGCATTGAAAGAGTTGACGGCGGCCGGGTTTTCTGCCTAAATACATCTCATGGCACGTATTCTGGTGGTGGATGATGAAAAAGCGATCACCGATTCCATCGAATTCGCCCTGAAGAAAGCGGGGTTCGAAACAGATGTTCTGCACGACGGGCTGAGCGCCTGGAAGCACCTGCAGACCCACTCGCCTGCCCTCATTGTTCTCGACATTATGATGCCCAGGATGGACGGCCTCGAGCTCTGCCGCCGCATGCGTGCAGGTGAATTTCATATTCCAATCCTTTTCCTCTCCTCCAGAGATGATGAGATCGACCGTATCCTGGGACTGGAAATGGGCGGTGACGACTACCTGCCGAAGCCGTTCTCCATGCGGGAACTCATCGCGCGAATAAGGGCAATTCTCAAGCGTACCGACTCTGAATACGTACATTCCGACGGTCCGGATAGTGCTGGTGCAAAGCTTGTGGAAGGGCGTATCACCCTCCATCCCGAACAGGCCACAGTATCGGTAGGCGGGTCATCCGGCAGGCTGACCCTGACGGAGTTGCGGATACTCGGGGCCCTCATGGAATACCCGGATGCGATTCTGAGCCGGGACCAGCTGATGCTGGCCGCTTTTCCCGACGACTCCTTCCCCAACTCCCGGGCGGCGGACAGCCACATCAAGCGGCTGCGACGCAAGTTCGGCGAACTCTGTCCCGGTTTCGATCCCATCGAAACGGTCTACGGGATGGGCTACAGGCTGTGCGGCGATCCTGATAAGAATTCGGCGCAGGTCCCGGACAAAGCCTTGGGACAGGAGCCTCAATGAGAAGCCTGACCGTCAAACTCCTGGCCTTCAATCTCCTGCTGGTCTTCCTGCCGATCGGGAGTCTCCTCTACCTCGATACCTACGAGAAACAGCTGCTGCAGAATCTAGAGCGGTCCCTGGTCCAGCAGGGGCGTATCTTCAGTGCGGCGCTTTCGGATATTCCCGCCGGTGCCGCGGATAGGGGAACCGCCACAGCTGATTCGGCAGGTCCTGAACAGAACAGCGGTACTCTTGAAGAGCATGCCCTGCGGATCCTGGAAGGTCTTAATCAGAATCTCGTAGCCCGTGTCAGGATAATCGACAGGAACGGCGTACTGCTGGCCGATTCGGCGGTGGATTTCCAGCCCACCGAACCAGCCGGCGCCGGCACTTCCGCTGCGCTTCGTAAAAGTATCGAAATCGTCGATGAAATACAGGTCCGTGATTCCCTGCCCTATCAGATTGCTGTCAAACCGATAAAGGCGGTGCAGCGCCTCCTCTACCCTCCCCGTCCGCCTCTCCCGTCAGGGGAATATTACAGCGGCAGGGAAGTGCTGCTCGGTGAAGAGATCGAGGCCGCCCTCGGAGGGAGTTACGGCGCCGCCACCCGTATATCGAGCGGGGGGCAGCGCTCGGTCAACCTCTATTCGGCACTGCCGATCTACAGCGGAGAGATGGTCGTCGGAGCAGTCCTGGTCAACCAGTCGACATACCGGATTCTGAGCAATCTCTACGGTATCCGCATGGATATCATCAACATCTTTTTCATCTCTCTTGCAGCGGCCTTCGGGCTGAGCATACTTCTCTCGCTCACCATCACCCGGCCGATCCGCAGACTTCAGCACGAAGCCGAACAGGTTCTCGATGATAACGGGGCGGTACGGGAGTCATTCAGCAGGCTGCGTAGACGCGACGAGATCGGTTCTCTTTCACGGTCACTGAATATCCTTTCCGGACGATTGGTCAAACGGATCGATTTCATCGATTCCTTCTACTCGGACATCCTGCATGAACTGAAGAATCCCCTGACCGCCGTACGGTCCGCCGCAGAGATCATGGAGTCCGATTCACTCGAGTGGCAACGGCCTTTCCTCCGCACGATCCAGGAGGAAACCAGCCGGATCAATCGGATCCTCGGAGAGCTTCGTGAACTCACCCGGATCGACACCCAGCTCGAAATCGAAGAGACAGACGTGATAGACATCTCACTGTTCGTAATGGAGCTGATCGACGGCTACGGACGCCTCCATCGCGACACTCTCCGCATCGACACCGGTCAAATGGACAAGAACTGTCAGGTAGAGGTAAATCCGGCCCGTCTCCGGCAGGTGCTCGTTAATATTCTCGACAATGCGCTCAGTCTCTCCGCTCCTGCCCCGGGCAAACCTGCGGTGATACATGCGGAGGTCCTGCGGCGGGGGAAACCAGGCAGAGAAACCGCGCAGCAGGTTGAAATCATCATCGCTGACAACGGTCCCGGGATATCCCCGGGCAATCTGGACAGGATCTTCGACCGTTTTTTTACCGACCGGGAGGACCGGGACGACCATTCAGGCCTCGGTCTGTCGATCTGCAAGGCAATCGTCGAAGGCTACGGCGGGACCATCGACGCCGAGAACAGATCGGAAGGCGGGGCCCGGTTAATTATTGCTTTACAGTTAAAAAGATGATACTCAGCTGACTATGCGCCGCTCGGGAACGGATCGGGTACGCCGGCGTAAATTCGTAAGGGTCACACCCGCGATGACTATCACTCCTCCGATTACCTGCAGGGCCCCGAGTCCTTCGTTGAGTACGAAAGCCGACAGAAGGACCGCCACCACCGGTACCCCGTTGAGAAACACTGCGGCCTTGGAGACGTGTATGCAGGTGATTGCGTAGTTGTACGCCAGGAAGGCGATCAGGGTGGAACCCACTATCAGGAAGAGCAGCGCCAGGACGGCGTTGGGATTCACCCTGCTCCAGTCCGCATTCCATGCCTGAAGCAGGAAGACGGGCAGGAGGTAGAAGATACTGTAGAATACCTGATAGAAGGTCAGCTCCACGGCAGACAGGCTGGCGGAAAGCTGTCTGGCAATAATCATGTACACCGCCGCACTGAGGATCGCCAGAAGCACCAGACCGTTTCCGAGGAGCGAGCTCTCCGCGTACGCCGGGTTATCGTCGAATCCGGCCAGGATGATCACTCCGATTACCGACAGCACAACACCGGCCCACTGCTGGAAGTTCAGCTTCTCATTCAGGAAAAAGCGCGCCGCCAGAGCGACCACACCAGGGATGGCCGCCACGAGAATCGATGCACTCGATGCGGAGGTGTACTGCAGTCCGAGACTCTCGAAAATGAAATACAGAGTGGGATGAAAGAGCCCCATGAGGGCAAGTCTGACGTGGGTCCCCCGGCTGAGCCGGCGGTATCTTTTCGTCACGATGATCAGCGCGCCGAAGACCGCCGCGGCCCCCAGAAAGCGCAGAAATACGTAAGAGATCGGTGTAAAGCCGGTCATGACGATCTTTATCGCCGGAAAGGAACTTCCCCAGAAGAGAACCGCCAGCAGCAGGGCGACATAAACCTGCAGGGACGGGCCCCCTTCGGGAGTGGTGCTGTGCGACGGGTCAGGTCTCTGGTCTTCCATGAGGCTTTACTTCTTCCTGAGGGCTTCCATCTTCAGATTGTATTTCTTCTCGAGAAGACTGTTGAGCCACTTGTAGATAATCGGGAACACTTCGGCGACATAGCCCTTTTTCGGGACCATGAAGAGAAAAGCCTGGTCCCGGTCGGGGACGACGGCTACATGCCGCAGGTGTCCCGGAGAACCGATCTTCTCCTTCAGTTCCACCAGCTGAGTCTTTATCTCTTCATCGGCATAATAGAGAAGGAAGTCCTTATCTCCCCAGCGGAGCTTTTCCATCTGCAGGGACTCTTCGTTGGTGATTTTCGGCCCTCTGAATCTGGAATACTTCTCCTCGATGAGGTGCCCCTCGGTCAGCAGACCCATTGATTTTTTCCCAAAGAAGAGAATCATGAAGAGCCGGTCGAAGCGCATGGTCAACATGGAAAAAGGGAGGTAGAGCCAGGACTGCCGCGGCAGAAGGGTGATGGTGGCGTCGACCCTCCGTATAAAGGTGTTCTTCTTCGGTATGATATTGGCGTGGTATCCCGTCTGTCCCCCGATGGTGGTAAAATTCTGGTCCTTCGGCTTCATAACCTCTACGAGGGCGTTGAAAGCGGACAGATATATCTTCTTGTTGCCCCTGCGTCCCCAGCTGTAGCCAAGGCTCATCAGAATGGTGAATGCTATAAACAGATAAAAAATCGGTTGTTGTGCTATTGCTTCATTCGGCACTGTCATTGCTCCCTTTGAATGATCCGGTAATATCCGTGTCCATAATATAACAGGTCGGTTCGGTATGGTCGATAAGGGGAACCCGCTCAATTTTCAGTCCGGGGTACTCCTTGAGCAGTTCCTTCTCCACCCCCTGAACGACTTCGTTCGAGGCATCGGCCACTTTATTGTGAAAAATGGTGTCTATGGGCAGCTTCAAATCGTGAATACCCTCGAGCAGCCGTTCAGATTCCCTCAAAGACAGATAGTCAGGGTTGAAAACCACCACTACCCGGTTGTCGGGACCCTGTATGATCTCCTGCACGGCCTTGTACCTGTCACGCATGCTGTAGAGCTTCTGAATCACCGTGTCCTCGTCCTCGGTGTATGCGAGTTTGGTCCCCTTCTCGTTATACTTCCCGGTCAGCTTGTGAATGGTGTAGCGCTTCTCCAGTATGTCCTTGCGGATCTTGATGAGCCGGTTGATCCATGAAATGGTCAGCCGGGGCAGGGCCAGAATCCGTAGAGTGAGCCCCGTAGGCGGAGTATCGAAGACAATATAATCGAAGTTGTCTTTCTCACTCTGCAGAATCTTCTCCATCGAGGTAAGGGCCGCATACTCTTCGACTCCGGGCGAATATTTTAAAATCTCGAAATAACTGTCGAAATTGATCGTCGTCAGGTAGGAGTAGACCTCCTGAAGGATCGACATGTTGGCCTTGATATATTCGCCGGCGGATTTTTCGAGGTCAGTCTCCTGCAGATACAGGCCGGTATTCTTGAACCTCTTCTTACGGTGGCCAAGCTTCATGTGATAAATATCGCCGAGGTTATGGGCCGGATCGAATGATACGGCAAGGACCCGGTTGCCCTTTCCCATCAACTGCCAGGCGGCGGCTGATGCAAGAGTTGATTTTCCAACTCCCCCTTTGCCGGTGAAGAAGATAGTTTTCATGAGTATGCCTTCTCTGTACGCATTTTCTTTTAATCTATGTCGAATGTCCCGACCATTTCGGCCAGTGTGTCGAAGGAATCTTTCGCGCGGTCATTCAACACTTTTATTTCATGTTCAAGATGAGGAAGGAGTTCCGCCGACACAAACGACGGCGGCGACGGAACTCCCATAAATGATCCCATCAGGAGCAGCACGAAGAGGTTTTCAAGCTCCTTCTGCTCGAATTCGGTCATCGAAGTGACCTTGGCCCGATGGGATTGATCCATCGCGGAGAAGAAGACCCGAACATACTGCAACAAGCGTTTTATCATGCCGGTCCTCCCCTCCGCATCACAGTCCTATTAAGCCTCCGCTTCCAGCGGCTGATTCTTGGACTTCAGGAAGTCGACCATGAAGATAACGTTCATGATCAGCATCGCGATCTCGATAACCAGAACGGTGATACCGGTAGTCGGATTGGCTGCAATGGTACCAGGAAGTACAACAACCGAGAACCAGATAATTGCGGCGGTAACGGTGATCCACAGCAGGTATGCCGGAATCAGTACCATGTTGGCCTTGGTTTTGAGGCGCTTGCTTACCCAGGCGGCGCCGGTCATCAGCGCGATCGCGGCGATCAGCTGGTTGGCGGAACCGAAGGAAGGCCAGAGAATACCGAACTGTCCGCTCCATGCCAGGTAGATACCGATAAGTGCAGGAATAGTGGAAGCGACCCACCGGTTGGTCAGGAAGTTGAACACGCCTTCGTTCTTGTCCTTCAGGGGAAGGAAAATCTCGGAAAGGCAGTAGCGGCCCAGACGGTTGGTGGTGTCCAGAGTGGTCATGGCGAACGAAGCGACCCACATACCGGCGATGACCTTGACGATATCCGTCGGCAGGAAGCGCAGGAATGTGCTGTCAACCATCGCAGCATAGCTGTTGGTGAAGGTTCCGGCAGCGCCGAAGCTTCCGTTCATGGTAGCAGCATAGCGGCTTCCCCAGTTCGCGGCAGTCAGGTCCTGGCCTGCGCCCTGGATCAGTGAAAGACCGTAGCCGGCTACGGAGATGATTACGATGGTCGAGAGGAAACCTTCGGTCAGCATGGCGCCGTATCCGACGGGCAGACCGTGAGATTCTTTCTCGAGCTGCTTGGAAGAGGTTCCCGAACCTACCAGAGAATGGAACCCCGACAGCGAACCGCAGGCGATGATCAGGGGGATAACCGGCCAGAAAGGAGAAGGCTTGCCGCCCGATACGATGGGAGCAAACGAGGTGAAAGCCGGAGCACTGAAGCCCTGGAAGCTGAAGACAGCTGCAAGTGCACCGATGATGAGACCGATGTAGAGGAGCCATGAGTTCAGATAGTCACGGGGCTGCAGGAGCACGTTGACCGGAATGGCCGAGGCAATGATGATGTAGAAGAACATCACGATGTACCAGGTGCTCTTCGGCGCCGCGATCGGGTACAGGTATCCGCCGATAATCGCCAGAACCAGCATTGCGATACCGATGAGGGTGGCCACAGTGAAGTTCATCTTCACCCTGTAGAGCAGAACTCCGAGGATCAGGGCTGCAATCAGCTTCAGAAGATACGCACTCGGAACCGCGCCGTTGCCCACGAACATACCGGCGAGCACAGCACCGAAGGCTCCGATTACCAGGATCAGCAGGAAGAAGACGAGCCAGTAGAAGATCTTTCCTGTGCGCTTGGTAATTACATCGGAAGCAACGAACTGTACAGACCGTCCGTCGTAGCGGACAGACGCCATCAGTGCAAGATAGTCATGGACTGCACCGATGAAGATGTTGCCGAACCAGACCCAGAGAAGACCGGGTACCCATCCCCAGGCCATTGCAAGAACCGGACCTACGATAGGTGCGGCACCGGCAATGGAGGCGAAGTGATGCCCGAACAGTACCGGGGCTTTGGCGGGAACGTAATCGACCCCGTCATACATGCGCTTCGACGGTGCATCGGATGCATCGGAAGCTTTCACTACATCTCGCTCGAGCTTCTTGCCATAAGTGAGATACAGCAGAATGTAAACCACGATACCGACTACGACAATTAGAGTAGTCATACAATAAACCTCCCGTAAATTTTTATCTGTATATATTAAAATATATCATGATGATTGCGTCAAGCTATTTTGAAACCGTTCTCATCGATTTAGCGGAATCAGTATTTTTAGAGCTTATAAGTTTATTAGCAAAGATCGTTTTTTTTGAGATCGCTTCTGAATAAAGTATGAAAAACTGTCCTTCACCACTTTCTTCCCGGGGATCTCATTTTTATACTGTATATATGTGGTTCAACCTGCTCAAGGAAAATACCATCCGGATTATCTACTCGGCGCTCCTGGTTCTGGGAGGCATACTGATAGCCTGGAGTATCTTCCTCATACGCTACACCAAGCCGGAAACTCCTTTCTATCACACCGCGACGGCAATCGTTCGCCGCAGCGAGCAGATTGCACCGCAGAGTTATCGGGTCAGGGTCGATTTCACGCTTCCGAACGGCGCCTCAATATCAGGTGAAGGCGTATATAATTCCACGAGCCCGCCCCTCATGGGTACCGAGGTCCTGGTCCATTACAATCCCTATACCCCGACTGAACTCACGGTGAAGAAGCTTCCCCCGGTACAGTATCAGATTGTCATATTCTTCGGAATCATGATCGGAGGATTGGGATTCAGATTTTTTATAAAGACCATCTTCAGGAATGCGAAAATTGATTTTATCCGGGAAAACGGGAAGAAAGTGACCCCTTCGGAGGTTCAGCTCGAAGAACATCAGGTCAAGATGGCATGGCTCCTGCGGATCCCCTTCCTCATCGTGCACTGCACCTGGAAGAAACCCGGCGATCAGGACCAGCTCGAGTTCTTCAGCGAACCTTTTCCGATGAAGATGCACGACAGGATCAACCTGCATTCGGTGCGGGTCTTCTTCATCCCCCAGGACCCCCGCCGTTACTACGTGCATGTCGAGTCCGGCTTTGACTCGAACACCTGATGTGGTCTATAGTCATTGAGTATGAAGAAAGCCGAACAGGAAGATATTACCGTTACCTCCCGTAAAGAGTCCCTGGACATGGAAGTAATCATGGAGTTCATGAACCGGCATTCCTACTGGGCTACAGACAGGGATAGAGATACCATGCAGAAGGCGATCGACAACTCTCTCTGTTTCGGTATTTTCTACGGATCTGAAATGGCCGGTTTCGCCCGGGCGGTCACCGATTATGCAACGATGTACTACCTGTGCGATGTCTTCATCCGTCCTGACATGCAGGGGAAGGGACTGGGGAAAAAACTCATCCAGGCGGTACTCGACTCCCCGGAGCTGAAAGGACTCTACGGCATCCTTCTGACCAGGGATGCCCACGATCTGTATAAAAAATTCGGATTCTCCAACGAACCGGAAGCTCTGGAGCGGTTCATGATAAAACGCGACTGGAACTACTGAGAGCAGCAGCTTGTGGTTACTCCTGCAGCTGCTTGTAATACACGTTCATACTCTCCACTCCGTCCGAAATATAGGTGTTCTTGAAGAGGGTGCCGCTGTACGTATATCCGGCCTTCAGAAAGGTAGCGTTCATTCCCTTTGATCTGAGACGGGCAATTGTATAGGCAGTGATCATTCCCGCTTCCTTCATGGCCATATCCATCTTGTTCAACAGGTACAGCCCGAGACCGAGTCCGCGGTAGTCTGGAAGAACGGCAAAGTCGGTCATCTCAACGTTCAATTCCTCCGTGTCCATCTCAGCCGATGACAGGGCTACGAGATTCTGCCCTTCCCAGATGCCGAAGTACACTACGTCTTCGTCCATTGTCCGATGTATGTATCCGGAATCGTGGATGGGGAAGGGATAGCGTTCGAACACGGTCCGGTAAAGACCGACAATCCCCTCAACGTCCTCCGCGGCGCATTTCCGGAAGTGAAGACACTCTGGGAGCGGACTTGGCTGATCGGCGTTGATCTCCTGGAACTGCCGGCACAGTCCGGAGAAGGCATCCGGAGCCATCTGCCGTCTCTCCGGATCATAGTATTTCGACAGGAAGAGGGCATCATGCCGTCCGTGAAAATAACCCGGAACGAAGGCCTCGATGTTCCAGCCGTCCGCCAGAAAACAGGGTGACTTCGAAGCAGGAACCTTCGCGAATGACTTGGTATAGCCCCGTGTACTGCACAGTTCGTTGATATGCAGAATTATTTCGGACACATCTCCTTCTCCCAGCCGCATCAGATAGGTGCGCCGGTTATTCGGTCCGTGCTGAATCAGTGAGCCGGAGTATTCCTCAATTCGGTCCCATTCCATTTCCACCTTCCTCCCTGCGTTCCAGCCGCGCGTTGTTCTCCGGGGTCAACGAATACGTGTCGTCCCAGTTGGAAAGGAGCTTCTCCAGTCCGATAGTATTGTATTCCACTGCATCATCAAATTTTAGCTGGAGCGTACATGTCTCGCAATTGCCGTCGCATCCGGGATCATCGTAGTCTTCCGGCTCCTTGTACGTGGTAATAACACCTTCGTAATTCCTGAGGATCACTTTGTGGGGAGACCAGGAGAGCAGGTAGTTCGGCATCACCGGTATCTTGCCTCCGCCGCCTGGGGCGTCTATGACGTAGGTAGGCACCGCGAAACCGCTGGTGTGACCGATCAGGCTCTCCATGATCTCGATTCCCTTCCCTACGGGTGTCCGGAAGTGACTCAGGCCTTCCGACAGATCGCACTGGTACAGATAGTACGGACGCACACGGTTCTGCACGAGCTTCTGGACCAGCTTCTTCATCAGTCGGGGACAGTCATTCACCCCCGCCAGCAGTACACTCTGGTTCCCAAGGGGAATACCCGCATCGGCCATCTTCGCCAGAGCCCTTCGGGAACTCGTGCTGAGCTCTCTGGGATGGTTGAAGTGAGTGTTCACCCAGACCGGGTGATGTTTTTTGAGGATTCCCACCAGGTCGTCGGTAATTCTGTAGGGAAGCACCACCGGCATACGGGAACCGATCCGTATCACCTCGACATGTTCAATTCCGTTCAGCTGAGTCAGAATCCAGTCCAGATAATCATCATCCAGCATGAAGGGGTCTCCGCCAGACAGCAGCACATCCCGCACCTGAGGAGTGTTCCGAATGTAGTCGATCCCCTCCTCGACCTGCTCTCTGGCAGGTATGTAATCCACGTCTCCGACCTTCCGCTTGCGGGTGCAGTGCCGGCAATACATGGAACACACGTTGCTTACATGGAAAAGCACCCGGTCGGGATACCGGTGGGTGATACCCTTCACCGGACTGTCCTCATCCTCGGAGAGGGGATCGCTGGTCTCCCAGTCCTGTACGATCATCTCCCGTGGATCGGCGAATGCCTGCCGGAAGATGGGGTCGTTCCGGTAGTCATCCGTCTGAATCAGACTGAGATAATAGGGAGTTATGCTGAGGGGGAATTTTTCTATGGTCATTTCGAGGACTTCCCGTTCATCTCCGGAGAATGATATTCCGGTCAGCTTCTCGAAGCTCGTCACTTTACGGATCGAATTGCGCAGCTGCCATTTCCAGTCGTTCCAGTTGCTGAAATTGGCATCATTGTCGATCTTCTTCGCCAGCTCCTGGTGTTGAGCCCGGTAGTTTTCCATACAAACGTCCTTTTGGTGAGATGATCGAAGTATAGCAGGGTTTATAATAAAAGGTCAATTATTTAGAGTTATAATATTTATACTTGTTACTTATTCTAATTCTATTTTATTATTATATATTATGTATTTATGCTATTATTAAAAAATAAATAATACTTTTATATGTTTAATTGTAATCATCTGTATCAATTCCGGGGCTTGGTTTTTAACCGGAATGACCGTATACTTGGCCAAAAGATGATGGAGAATGTTGCATGATAAGAAACTATTTCGCCCAGATACCCGAGATCGATTATTCTGACTTCCGTCTGCTCATTGAGGATGTTACCTCGCGCTGTCCCGGAAACACTGCCTTCAGGATCAGGACTCGGGATGAGAGCTTCTTCGAGATGAACTATGCCGAAGCGTACCGGCAGATACGCACTCTGGCCGCTTACCTGCTGAGTTCCGGTACAGGTAAGGGAGACCGCGTCGGCCTCATCTCCGAGAACCGCATAGAGTGGACCATTGCCTATCTGGCGGCAGTCTATGCCGGAATAGTAGTTGTTCCCTTCGACATCCATACCTCAACGGATGGACTGACGACCTACGCATCCTTCGCCGAACTTTCCGCCATCCTCTATTCTGATAAATACAGTGAACCCGCCTTTGCAATGGCGGACTCCTGTCCGTCCTGCTCTCTTCGAATCTGCTTCGATGGTGCGGGTCAGGAATCCCGGAGCAAAATGGAAGTCAGCTTCGAGAATATTATCGGAAACGAGGACCTCCTTTTTCAGGAGATCGACCTTCCAGATCTGGAAGCTCAGGACCCGGCTGCCATTATCTTCACATCCGGGACGACCGGTTCCCCGAAGGGAGTTACTCTCAGTCATCACGGCATCATCGCCAACGTGAATGCCTCCATTATGAGTCTCCCCATCGATGAACATGACAACTTCGTGGCGGTCCTCCCTCTCCATCACACCTACCCCACTACCTGCAGCTTTATCTCCCCCTATACTGTAGGGGCTTCGGTCACGATCGTCGAAAAGATTGCCGGACCCAGAATCATTGCCGATATACGCGACACGGGCGGGACGATCCTGATCGGTGTTCCCCTCCTGTTCGACAAACTGAAGAAGGGTATAGATAGTAAACTCAGACAGCTGCCGCCGGTCAAACGTACCGCCGTCAGTACCATGCGGGGGTTGTCGCGCCTGGGAAGCTCTGTCGGCTTACCCTTGGGAAAAATACTTTTCAGAGGACTCCGGAAGCAGGCCGGTCTGTCATCGGTCCGTCTTCTCGTCTCGGGCGGCGGACCTCTGTCGGCATCTACGGCAGCCTTTTTCCAGGAGCTGGGATTCACCATCGTTCAGGGCTACGGAATGAGCGAGAACGGTCCCCTGATCACCACGAACACGGTGAAGTACTATGACAACCGTTCGGCGGGTCTTCCCGTTAAATACACGGACATCCGCATCGCCTCCCCGGACGGAGACGGTATCGGCGAGATCGAGGTCACTTCGCCCTCACTGATGCTCGGGTATTTCCGCAATCCTGAAGCGACGAAAGAGGTTTTCACGCCGGACGGCTACCTGCGCACCGGAGATCTGGGGTACATCAACAACAAGGGATTCCTCTTCATTTCTGGCAGATCGAAAAATATGATAGTGACTGCCGGAGGCAAGAATGTTTTTCCCGAAGAGATAGAAGCGCTCTTTCCGGATAAAGGCCCTATCGCAGAAGTCATGATCATGGGTCAGAAGATAGAAAAGGACCAGGGTGAACGGATAATCGCCGTCTGTGTGCCGGACTACGAATACCTCGAAGAAAAGTACAAGGACCGTACGCTGTCTGATGAGGATATCGGGACCATGGTCCGGGAGGAGATAGCCGCACTGAACCGCAGCCTCGAGAGTTACAGAAAAATTGAACAGGTATTCGTCCGCAGAGAGCCCTTCGAGAAAACCGCAAGCGACAAGATCAAACGCTTCCTCTACAGGGAATACACCGAAGCGGACTCAGAGTAGGACCGCTTCGGCGGCATTGCCAGCTTCGGCGGTATCGCCAGCTTCGGCGACTTCGGCGGCCGCTTTAACGATAGCTCAGCCGGACGCTTCCGCAGCTTCTTCCCCATCGGACCGAATTATAGAATACTTTCCGCCATCTTCTGAGCAAGTGTATCGAGCTTACGGTAGTCTTCCTCCGAGGGAGTGAGTTTGACTTCGACCTCGTCAGCCACCAGGGGCCATTTATTGTTTTCGATATACTGCATGATGGTCTTAACCCCGCCGCCGCTCCATCCATAGGTGCCGAACACACCGTAGACCCGGTTCTTCACCCCCTTGTGTGAGAGGTTCTTTATCAGCGACTCCATCGGCGGAAACAGTCCGACATTGTAGGTACAGCTGCCGAATATGATCCCCTTGTATTTCCATATCTCGTTTATGATGTAGGAGTCGTGCGTGGTGGAGCTGCTCATCACCCGTATGTCCTTGACCCCGTACTCCGCAAGTCTGCGCGCCACGTAGTCGGCCATCTTCTCCGTATTTCCGTACATGGAACCGAAGACGATGACAACTCCCGGATCGGCCTCGTACCTGCTCCACCGGTCATAGCTCGTGATTATCCGCTTGGGATTGCTGCGCCACACCGGTCCGTGGGTTGAAGCGACGACCTTGATCGGAAGCCCATCGAGTTTTTTCAGGGCTTTCTGGACCATGGGACCGAATTTACCGACGATATTCGAATAGTAGCGCCTGATCTCGTTCTCGAAGTATTCGATGTTGACCTCGTCATCGAAGACCCCTCCGTCGAGGCTTCCGAAGCCTCCGAATGCGTCTCCCGCGAATAGGATCTGCTCGCCGATATCGTAGGTCATCATGGTTTCCGGCCAATGGACCATCGGGGTGAGGTAGAACCTGAGGGTGTGCTTCCCAAGCACGAGTTCATCCCCATCCTTCACTTCGTAGAGATTCTCATCGATATCGTAGAATCCTTTCAGGAAATCGAAGGTCTTGGCGTTCCCGACGATTTTCACATCCGGATAGTTCCGCACGATCTCGAGGATCGCTCCGGAGTGATCGGGCTCCATGTGGTTGATCACCAGGTAGTCGATGGTGCTTCCGTCCAGCAGACCGCGGAGCTTCTGCAGAAAAAGGGCCATTTTGGTTACTTTGACCGTATCGACCAGAACGTTCTTTTCGTCTTTGATGACGTATGAATTGTAGGTTACTCCCTTCGGAAGGGGCCACATATTTTCAAAAAGGTGTGTTTCCCTGTCGTTCACCCCGACGTAGAATACATCGTCCGTTATTGGAATAAAGCCGTTCACTTGAAAATCCTCCTTGCATACATTTCATGTTCTCACTCATTAAGCATAGTGGAGCGTCGGGCCCGAGTCTACAGCCACTTCTTCACTTTGAAGTATATCAGCATTCCCACAGCCAGCACCCCCATCAGGATAAGAATTGCCGGGTAAGCCCAGGGCAAAGCAAGCTCCGGCATGTGCTGAAAATTCATTCCATAGATCCCCGCTATAAAGGTGAGCGGGATGAATATAGTCGCGATGATGGTCAGGACCTTCATCACCAGGTTCATTTCGTTGCTGAGGTTTGACTGGTAGGAATCGGCGAGAGTAGCCGTTGCTTCGCGCATCATCTCCAGGGTATCGATTATACGGAGAACATGGTCCGAGAGGTCCTTGAAATAGATATACGTGGAATGCCTGATATGGGGATATTCGAGCTTCTGCAGCCCGTTCAGCACTTCCTGAAGGGGCCAGACTGCCCGCCGCACGGCGATGAGCATCTTCCGCAGCCCCTGAATCTGCGACATGTGGTCATGCGCCGCAGATTCCAGAAGGGATTCCTCGATGTCCTCGATCAGTTCTTCCTGCCGTTCGACGATGAGGAAATAGGTATCCACCACCATGTCGAGCAGTGCATATCCGAGATAGTCGGCCCGTTCCGCCCGTACCCTTCCCTTCTGCTGACGGATCCTGCTGCGGATCTCATCGAAGACATCTCCCGGCATCTCCTGGAAAGACACTACGAAGTGTTCGGCCAAGAGTATACTGAGCTGTTCGGAAATGATCTGCGAACTATCGTCATCCCAGCGGAGCATTCTGAGAGTACAGTAGAGATAGTCCCCGATGTGCTCGATCTTGGGCCGCTGCACGGTATTCTGGATATCCTCGAGAATAACCGGGTGAATGTGGAGCTGATCGCCCAGGTATTCCAGTACTTCCTTGTCCTCGACTCCGACGATATTCAGCCATGCTACTGTTCCGGTATCAAAGAGCTGGGAAAGATCGGGTATCCCGGTTCCGCTGGTCTCCCTATACCCATCCGGATTGTAGCTGAACAGCTCATACTGCGAAGGCTTCTGCTCTTCGTTCGCCAGAAGTGTCCCCGGGGGCAGTCCGATCCGGTGTACATCCCTACGCCGGGCGCGCGTGAACCGGGGCTGCAGTTCCAGGATTCTTTTGACTCTATCTTTTCCGCGGGATCCTGACATGAAAATACGTACCTTCCTTTTTATCAGATTGGAACCACACCGTACCATTCAGGTATTGTTCAACGATAATTTTCACTCCGTACGTTCCGATTCCCCTGCGTGTGTCGCGGGTTGAAAAAGAACGCTGAAATATCTGGAGCTGCACATCATCTGTAATGAAGCCGGGATTGTTCACCGCTATATCTACGCAGTCCTCGTCTTCCTCCCAGCCTACCATCACTGCATCGCCGGCCCTGATCGTCTCCAGGGCATTTCTGATAATATGGGTGAGACACCTCTTCAGGATGCCGGCATCGGTAACGACCGCACAGTCCCGATTCCCGTCCGCAATGCCTATGCTTCGGTCCTGACACAGGTGGTTCTTCCGGGATCGGGACAGAACGTCTTCTACGATACCGCGGACAGAATGAACACCCATGTAGGCCTTCAGCTCACCATGCTCCGCATACCCGACATCGCGCTGGAACTGGATCAGTTCGATCATATCGTTGGACAGATCGTGTATGAGACGCCTGGTTTCCCGGAAGCTGTCAGCATCGACATCCTGAAGAACTTCGATCATGTTGCGGATACCCCCTGCGGAGTTGAGCACATCGTGAAAAAAACTTCTCTCCAGTATGCGGAGTCTTGTTCTGCTGCTGATGTCCTGGATACTGAAGATCGTGAAGGGGATGTCATCCCAGTGAAATGGACGGCCCCACACGAGGAGGTTCAGGGCGCTTCCATCCGTTCTGCGGATACGGCACTCCTGTACATCTCCGTTTCCGCTGATTCCGTTCAGAATTACCCGTGCCGCTCCGCAGACTTTGCAGAAGAGCGAAGTACCGCAGCCGCCGGTCTCATTGTCAGCATGAATACAGTGCATGAGTTCTCCCGGCCGCATTCCGACTGCATCTGCAGTACTTACACTTGCTGAAAGATTGAGCGCGGCTGTGTTCAGATACACGATCTGCCGCGAACTGTTGAGCACCATGACGGCGTCCGGCACCCCTTCGAGCAGCTCTATGGCCAGAGGATTGTCTTCGAATACTGCCGCCTGCCGTGAAAGGGTCTTCGCGTCAGCCCTGACTGCAGGGGCAAATTCACTTTGCATATTCTTTTTATTCATAATTTTCCCTTACCTACAGCACGAGTATATCACAGGAACCGTTAAGCACCAAATACTCGAAAAGCACCGCCGCCGGAGAAGAGAATCGGGATGATCAGGAACGCCTGCCTATCTCAGCCGCCGCCCATCGGGCATGTTCGGCAATCACCGGATCCGCGTGCCTGGACAGGTCACGGACCGGATCGACGAGTTCCGGCGACCCTACATTGCCGGCTGCAACGAGGGCGTTCCGCAGCAGCTGTTCAACTGAGAGCCGCATCAGCGCCGAACCCGCAAAATACCCCTCCATTTCAGCCCGGGTTCTTACGGCAAGCATCGTACTCAAATGGACTCCGTCACCCGCGATATGGCGGATAAAATCCGGCTCCGCGGTCGGAATGATTCCGCAGTTCAACGGACATACTTCCTGGCAGGTGTCGCACCCGAAGAACCGGCCGCCGATCAGAGGCCTCAACTCGAGCGGAATGGGACCGTAGTGTTCGATGGTGAGGTAGGATATGCAGCGTCGGGCGTCGAAGCTGCCGTCAGGACGGAGGGCGCCGGTCGGGCAGGAACTCCGGCATCGCAGACATCCCGGCGGACACCCGGCGGCGCCTGCATCGGCGGGTCCGCTGTCCGCAGCATCTCCGGAACCGCTTACCCTGAGGGTGGTAATAATCTCTCCCAGGAAAACCCAGCTTCCAAATCGGGGATTGATCAGCAAGCCGTTGCGCCCGATGTGACCGAGCCGCGCCCTCGCCGTGAAGACCCGCTCATCCAGCGGACCGGAATCTACGAAGCCGCGAAATTCAGCGTTTCGGAACCCTTTGCCGACACTCAGCGCCCTCAGTTCATCGATGACGTTCCTGAGCTTCTTCCTGATGACCCGGTGGTAGTCCCGGCCCCATGCGTAGCGGGCGATCCGCCCTATATCGGATTCGCGGACAGCTTCGGCAGGGGCTCCGCTCCCCTGATTTCCCTGATAGTACGGGAATACCATTGTGAGGACCGTCCCGGCCCCGGGCAGGATACGTTCCGGGTAGTATTTCAGATGGGCATGCCGCGAGAGATAGTCCATGCCGCCGTTCATGCCCTCCGCGATCCATTGGCGGTAGAGCCGGCTCTCCGCTTCACGGTCCTTCTCGGGATACTCCGACAGCCGGACCCATGCGCAGGTATCGATCCCGCTGCGGGACAGAACAGCGCGAAGCTCCTTCTCAGTTATCTCCGCCATCTTTTTTCATCAAAAAATCGGCAATTGCACCGTCATACTCCGACATGAGCCGGAAGACCTTGGCGGCGAGCTGTCTGCGGTGCTGCAGGGTGAGACGGCCTTCCCGTGTATATTCGGTCTGAATCCACCCGTAATCAGCCGGATCGCAGACGACCACGACGTCGTAGAAGTTCTTCGCCGCCGCCCGTATCATTGTCGGTCCGCCGATGTCGATGAACTCGAGCAGATCCTTCTCATCCTGCAGTTCCTGTACCTTCTCCCGGAAGGGATAGAGATTTACCACGATCCAGTCGACGGGGTCTATGCTGTGTGTCTTCAGGGTGTCCATATCTTCGGGAAGACTCCTCCGCGCGAGAATTCCGGCATGGACCTTCGGATGAAGGGTCTTGACCCTGCCGTCCAGGACCTCCGGGAAGCCGGTCATGCTGCCGACGGGAGTCACTTCAATACCCGCCTTCCTGAGGAACCGTGCCGTCCCGCCGGAGGATACGATACCGACTCCCAGATCCCGGATGAAACGGGCAAAATCTTCCAATCCCTCTTTGTTATATACGCTGACAAGTGCCTTCGCCATACCTGTTTGCCTCTCTTTTTATCTTCCCGCGGACATTTCAGTTGTCCTGATTATCGCATTATGAGCCCCTGCTCTTTTAATAACCTGTTACTCGGCCAGGTCCCGTATCAACGCGTCCACCAGACTGGACATCGAATCGACAACCGGCAGGGGAAGGTCCGTATCATCTTCACGGACAAGATGCTGCAGATCGGTGCAGCCGAGAATGACCCCGTCCGCTCCCCGTTCACCGAGGACCGTAATCATATTCAGAAGCTGAGACCTCTCCTGCGGACCGCCGGATCCGGAGAGGATCCTGTATATTATCATGGTGAGCCGGTCCTGTTCATCTTCCGGCAGATCGACCGCTTCAATGCTGTATTTTTCAAGGGCATTCGCATACATCCGGCTCTGAAGGGTCTTCCTGGTTCCGAGGGTCCCCACCCTTTTCCATCCCCGGGCACTGCACGCCGCGGCCGTCTCATCGAGTATATTCAACAGCGGCACATTTATCTGCCCGGCCAGGCGGTCGTAGAAGATGTGAACCGTATTGCAGGGAATCACGATGAAATCGACCCCCGCTTTTTCCAGATTCACGACAGCATCCGAGAGCACCCGGAACATATCTTCTTCTCTGTGTCCCTTCTGTACCATAGCCCGTTCTACGGCAAATGGAACGGGTACGTTGTAGATGAAAATACTCGGATAACTGTATGAAAAAACCGGGCGGGCGCGTCTTATCGTCTCAATGTAGAATTCTGCAGTTGTATCAGGCCCGAGGCCGCCGATTATTCCTGCTGTTTTCATGAAATCACCTTACGTATAATGATTCGGGGAGTCAAGTGGAGGGAATATAAGCGGTTCCCCGACTGAAGAGCGCTGGATAACCTTGCATCGGGGTGAATCGCGACGATGCGGACCGGATTGGTCTGAAACCGGTCTGGGCAGGCGGAAATCAGGCAAATCCGGAGATTTTCTGTTCACTATATCAAATTTTATTTTTACATATTCAAATTTAATGGTATAATATCCCCGAATGTTCCCGGTAAACAAATAAGTACATACGATTACATACACTTTAGGAGGAGAAATTGGACAAGAAAACTCTCTTGCTCTTAGGAGACGAAGCTGTTGCCCAGGGTGCGCTGGACGCCGGTATTTCCGGGTTCTTCGCATATCCGGGCACACCATCGACGGAAATCATGGAGTACGCTCAGCATTCAAAACAGGCCGCGGAAGGAAACATCCACCGCTCTTGGTCTGCGAATGAGAAGACTGCCATGGAGACGGCAATAGGGATGAGTTATGCAGGGAAGCGTACCATGGCTACGATGAAGCACGTGGGGCTCAACGTAGCGGCGGACCCATTTATCAATTCGGGCATCACCGGCGCCCACGGAGGAATCATCATAACCGTAGCCGACGATCCGAGCATGCACAGCTCCCAGAATGAACAGGACAGCCGGTTCTACGGCAAGTTCGCCATGATACCCATACTCGAGCCGAGCAATCAGCAGGAAGCCTATCAGATGTGCTTCACCGGTTTCGAGCTGTCGGAAAAATATCAGACTCCCGTGATGCTCCGGGTAACCACCCGGATCGCCCACAGCCGGGCAGGCGTCTCGCGGACCGAGCCGCTGAAGCAGAACGAACTCTCCCTGCCGGAAGACAAGCGTCAGTTCGTCCTGCTCCCGGCAATCGCCCGGAAGCGCTACAGGATGCTCCTGGAAAAACAGGGGGCTCTGGAAGAAGAATCGTACAATTCACCCTACAACAAATATATCGACGGCACGGACAAGAGCATGGGCATCATCGCCAGCGGTATAGCTTTCAATTACGTTATGGAAAACTTCACCGACAGCGAATGTCCCTATCCCGTGCTGAAGATCTCCCAGTACCCGCTGCCCCGCAAGCACATCGAGCGGATGGTGGATGAGTGTGATACCATCCTGGTGGCCGAAGAGGGCATGCCGATCATCGAAGAAATGTTGCGCGGACTTCTTGACCGAGGTGTAAAGGTGAAAGGCCGCATGAGCGGCGAACTGCCCAGGGACGGCGAATTGAATCCGGGCCTGGTCAGGAAGGCAATGGGAATGACCGCCCGCGTATCCTCACCCGCCCCCGAAGTGGTCGCTCCCCGGCCGCCGGCCCTGTGCCCAGGCTGCAGTCACATCGACACCTACCATGCCATCAACGAAGCCATCAAGGACGTGCACGGAGACGGACATGTTTTCTCCGATATCGGCTGTTACACCCTCGGCGCACTGCCTCCCTTCGAGTCCATCAACAGCTGCGTTGACATGGGGGCCTCGATCACCATGGCAAAGGGCGCCGCTGACGCCGGTCTCTATCCCGCAGCGGCGGTGATCGGCGATTCGACCTTCACCCACAGCGGAATGACCGGACTCCTGGACGCGGTCCTCGAGGACACCAACATGGTAGTTTTCATCCTGGACAATTCCACAACCGCAATGACCGGAGGCCAGCGAAGCCATGCCACCGGACGTCTCCACCGGATCTGCGAGGGACTCGGGGTTCACCCGGACCACATCCGTTCGATTATGCCGAAGCGCAACACCCACGACCAGTTCGTGCAGATCATCAAGGAGGAGCTCGCCTACGAAGGAGTGTCAGTGATCATACCGCAGCGTGAATGTGTTCAGACCCAGCTGCGCCGCGCCAAGCAGAAGAAAAAGGAAGGTGACAAATGAAACTCGATATAATTCTCGCCGGAGTAGGCGGTCAGGGGATCCTCTCCATAGCAACAGTTCTGGGCTATGCAGCAGTGCAGTCCGGGCTGAGTCTCAAACAGGCTGAAGTTCACGGAATGAGCCAGCGCGGGGGCGACGTCCAGTCCCACCTGCGCATATCGGACAAAACCATCTACAGCGACCTCGTACCCATCGGGGAAGCGGACATCATTCTCTCGGTAGAACCCATGGAGAGCCTCCGCTACATCCCCTACCTGTCCACCGAGGGCTGGCTCGTGACCAACACGACGCCCTTCAAGAACATACCGAACTATCCCGAACTCGATGCAATCATGGCGGAAGTCAGAAAGGTCCCGCACCACGTGGCGGTCGATGCGGATGATATCGCCAAGGAACTGAACAACAGCCGCGGAATGAACATGGTAATGGCTGGAGCCGCTTCCCTCTTCATGGACATCGATTTCGAGAAGCTGAAGGAAGGGATCAGGTACATTTTCGGCCGCAAGGGCCAGGAGATCGTCGATATGAATATCGCCACCCTGGAAGCCGGCCGTTCGTACGCTGAAAAGCACCGATCGATGTAGCGCGCGGGAGGGCATATGATAGTAAAAGAGTTGATACAGCCTTCATCGATCGCCGTCATCGGCGCCTCCAACAACGTACAGAAACCGGGCGGCAAGGTCCTGCTGAACCTGCTGTCCGGCACCTTCAAGGGTCCGATCTATCCGGTCAACCCGAAGGAGTCCGAGGTGCAGGGCTTGAAATCCTACGCCTCGGTGGAGGACCTGCCGGCGACGGACCTTGCGGTCCTGGCGATTCCCGCCAAACTGTGCACCGGGACGGTGAAGACCCTGGCCGAACAGAAATCGACCAGGGGATTCATCATTCTCTCGGCAGGTTTCAGCGAAGAGAGTGAAGCAGGTGCCGCGATTGAACACGAAATCGTCGACATCATAGAGAAGAACGGCGGCAGCCTGATCGGTCCGAACTGCATCGGAGTACTCACCCCGACCTACAACGGCGTCTTCACGACGCCGATTCCGAAGCTCGATCCGAAGGGATGCGATTTTATCTCCGGATCCGGGGCGACAGCGGTGTTCATCATGGAAGCCGGGATGCCAAAGGGTCTCACCTTTTCCCAGGTCTTTTCCGTAGGGAACAGCGCCCAGATCGGCGTAGAGGAGGTCCTGGAGTACCTGGACGAGGACTTCGATCCCGAGACGAGCTCACGGGTGAAACTGCTCTACATCGAGAGCATCAACAAGCCGCAGAAGCTGCTGAAGCACGCCCGGTCCCTCATCTCCAAGGGGTGCCGGATCGCCGCCGTCAAGGCCGGCTCATCCTCGGCCGGAAGCCGTGCGGCCAGCTCACATACCGGAGCGCTGGCCGGTTCCGACACCGCCGTGGATGCGCTCTTCCGCAAGGCCGGCATCGTCCGATGCTACGGTAGAGAGGAACTCACCACGGTAGCCGGCGTATTCATGCATCCGCCCCTTCCCGGCAAACGGATCGCCGTCATAACCCACGCCGGAGGACCGGCGGTGATGCTGACGGACACCCTCAGCCACGGCGGGCTGGAAGTTCCGCCCATCGAGGGACCGGCGGCCGAAGAGTTGAAAGGTAAGCTCTTCCCCGGAAGTTCAACTGCCAATCCGATCGATTTCCTGGCCACTGGTACGGCGGAACAGCTGGGGACCATCATCGACTACTGCGATAGGAAGTTCGGGAATATCGACGCCATGGTGGTCATCTTCGGCAGCCCCGGACTCTTCGAGGTTTACGATGTGTACGACGTCCTGCATGAAAAAATGCGGAGCTGCTCCAAACCCATCTACCCGGTGCTACCTTCGATCATCAACGTGAAAAACGAGATCGATGCATTTCTCTCGAAGGGGAACATCAACTTCCCCGACGAGGTCGAGCTTGGCCGGGCCCTGGCGAAGGTGCATCACACCTCTCCGGCTGAAGTAGCCGATGCTGCCGGCTCAGCTGCTGCGGTCTCTGTAAAGGCGGCCTCCGAAAAACCGACCCCCGTGAAGGCAGCCCCCGTAAAAATCGACACTGCCGCAATCCGCGGCGTCATCGACGGGGCGGAGAACGGGTACATATCACCTGAGGAAGTACAGCGGCTCCTCGACGCCGCGGGGATCCCCCGCGCCGGCGAACGGGTTGCCGTGAGCGCCGATGAAGCGGCGCAGGCCGCCGCGGAGCTGGGATATCCGGTGGTCATGAAGGTCATCGGACCGGTCCACAAGTCGGATGTCGGCGGCGTGGTCATAAATGTAAAGGATGAACCGACGGTCCGCCGCGAGTTCGACCGGATCATGAAGATCGAAGACGCAACCGGGGTCCTGCTGCAGCCGATGCTTTCCGGGCTCGAGCTGTTCGCCGGGGTCAAAGCCGAATCCGGTTATGGACACCTGATACTCTGCGGCCTTGGCGGAATTTTCGTCGAAGTGCTGAAGGACGTGCAGAGCGGTCTGGTACCTCTCGGCAAAAAGGAAGCCCTGTCCATGATTCAGTCGCTGCAGGGCTACAAGATGATCGCCGGTACCCGCGGCAAGGAAGGGGTGAACGAGGATCTCTTCGCCGAAATCCTGTCACGGATATCCGCCCTGGTGCAGGCTGCACCCGAGATTGCCGAGATGGACCTCAACCCGCTGCTTGGAACGCCTGACCATGTCACGGCGGTAGATGCCAGAATCAGAATCGAGAAAGGGAGTACATAATGGAAGGTAAAAAAAATACACCGATCAATGCTGAAGTGGTCAGCAGAAGGATCAAGGAGAGCGGATTGACCGACATGGGTCAGGCCAGCATCCGCGAGATCGTGCGGCTGGTCTTCGACATCGAAGGTGAAACCGGCGACAAGTACATCCGAATGGAGATGGGGGTCCCCGGACTTCCTTCACCTGAAATAGGAATCAATGCGCAGATAGAAGCCCTGAAAAAGGGGGTCGCCTCGAAGTACGCCATGATCGACGGTCTGCCCGAGCTCAAGAAGGAGACGGCCCGGTTCGCCAAGCTCTTCCTGGACATCGATGTCTCGCCCGAGAGCTGTCTGCCTACCGTCGGGTCCATGCAGGGGGGCTTCGCCACCTTCCTGGTGGCCAACCGCAACAATCATAACCGGAAGGGGACCCTTTTCATCGATCCCGGATTCCCGGTACAGAAGATGCAGTGCAAGGCCATCGGACACGAGTTCGAAACCTTCGATGTCTATCATCACCGCGGCCCCAAGCTCAGGGAGAAGCTGGAATCATACTTGAAGACCGGCCTGATCTCCTCGATCATGTACTCCAATCCGAACAACCCTACATGGATCTGTCTGACGGATGAAGAGCTCAGGATCATCGGCGACCTCTCGAAACAGTACGACGTGACCATCATAGAGGACCTGGCTTACTTCGCCATGGACTTCAGGCACGACTATTCTCAGCCGGGTAAGGCGCCCTACCAGCCGACGGTTGCCCACTATACGGACAACTACGTGCTGATGCTCTCCACTTCCAAGGCTTTCAGCTACGCAGGGGAACGCCTCGGTATGCTGATCGTTTCGGACACTCTCTTCAACCGCAGATATCCCGACCTGCTCCGATACTACACCTCCGACAAATTCGGGCATGCCCTGATCTACGGGGCCCTCTACACGCTGACCTCCGGCACCAGCCATTCGGCGCAGTACGGCGTGGCGGCAATGCTGAAGGCGGTCAACGACGGACAGTACAACTTCGTGGAGGGCGTAAAGGAGTACGGCGCTCGGGCGAAGATCATGAAGCGTCTCTTCACTGAGAACGGTTTTCAGATTGTGTACGACAAGGATGAGGACAAGCCGATTGCAGACGGATTCTACTTCACCTTCTCATATCCCGGCTTCACCGGCGGTGAACTGGTGGAAGAACTGCTCTACTACGGCGTGAGCGCTATCAGCCTGGAGATTACCGGCAGCGACCACTCGGAAGGCCTGCGGGCCTGCGTGAGTCAGTTCCAGCTGTCCGACGAGAAGGTCCTGGAGGAGAGACTGAGAAGGTTCCACGAGGATCATCCGGTGTAAGTACACCGTTTTTATACACACTTCTCTGCCCGGACTCATCGGTCCGGGCTATTTTTTTTAAAAAATATCAGCCGGGCAGCCCAAGCGCCTTCCGCTGGGCTTCATAGATTGTTTCGATTCCCGCGTCGGCGGCATCGAGCATCTCGTTGAGCTGAGCACGGTTGAAGATACCCTTCTCGGCCGTTCCCTGGATCTCCACGAGTTCCGCTCCCCGCTTGATGACGTTCATGTCGACCTCAGCCTGCGAGTCATGCCGGTAATCGAGATCGCAGATAATCTTTCCGTCTACGATACCGACACTTACGGCGCCGATCTGACCGGACAGGTAGTACTCCGGTCCGGATGATCCCTGACGATCCGACAGTACGGTGAGAGCGTCATAGAGAGCCACCCAGCCTCCCGATATAGCGGCCGTACGGGTCCCTCCGTCGGCCTGCAGCACATCGCAGTCGACGATGATACTGAGTTCTCCGAGCCGGTCCAGCCGGGTTCCGGCCCGCAGGCTCCGGCCGATAAGACGCTGGATCTCCGTGCTCCTGCCGTCGCGCTTCAATAATTCTCTCCGCTTGCGTCCGCCGCCGGTACTGCCGGGGAGCATCGCATATTCGGCGGTCACCCAGCCCTGTCCGCTCTCTCTCAGGAAGGGAGGAACGCTCTCCTCAATTGTTGCTGTGCAGATCACCTTGGTATCTCCGAACACTGCGAGGCATGATCCGGCCGGATGCATCAGATAATTTCTCTGGAACGATACTTTACGCATTTACTTCTTCTCCTTGCTCTTTTCTGTACGCTCTACTATAGCATGTTCCCGCCGATTCTATACAGTCGGAATATCCTGTCAGCCCCAAGCTGCAGCAGTCAGGCGCTATTTATTATTTTATTTGTCAGAAAAGTACTCCCGATTGACCTTCTTCTCTTGACTATGCCGGAGTCAATGCATATGTTTGTAGTATTACGTTGTAATACCATTCTTTTTTTGTGAGGTATATATGCGCAAACAGGAAATTATCTCTTTCAAGGCTGACCAGCAGCTCGTCGAAGCACTCAACCGGATTCCGAACCGCTCGGAGTTTATCAGGAACTCCATCCTGCGGTCAATGGAAAATATCTGTCCTCTCTGTCAGGGGACCGGTATACTGACTCCCAATCAGCTCGAACACTGGAACGATTTCGAAAATCATCACAAGCTCGTCAAGTGCGATGAATGTGATGAAGTGTATCTGGAGTGCGAACGTGATGCGGAAGGAGGTCATCTCCATGGATAAGAAATCTTTCCCGCTCCTGTTGATGCTATTCTTCATATTCGGTCTTATCCTTCCCTCTTCATTGTACGCTGCAGGCGAACAGGAGGAACTCCGTGAAGGGCAGATAGCCGTCAGCATTCTGCCGATGAAGTATTTCGCGGACCGCATCACCGGCGGTGAACTGGAGGTCACGGTTCTCGTACCTCCCGGCAAGAGTCCGGCCACCTACGAACCGACTCCACGCCAGGTGAGCGCTCTTTCCGAATCAGCCATTCTGTTTACCATCGGTGTTCCCTTCGAACGGTCATTCATCCCGACCATCGCTTCCACCCTGCCTGATCTCAGGATCGTGGACACCTCGGAAGGAATAGAGAAGCGTAAGATCCAAAGCAGCATCGAGCCGGACAGGCATGATCAGGAGGATCACGCCGACCACGAAGATCATGATGAACACGCCGACCACGATCAGGGGGAACACGACGACCATTCACACGACAGCGGTCTCCCGGACCCCCACATATGGCTCTCCCCAAGCCTGGTGAAGATCCAAGCCGGACACATGCTGAACGCGCTTGTCGAACTGTATCCGGAAAAAAAGGATACGTACACTGAAAATTACCGGGCCTTCGTCGATGACCTCGAACGGCTTCAGGCTGATATGAAACAGATTCTGTCGCCGGTGAAGGGCGGCTCAATTCTCGTATATCATCCCGCCTTCGGCTATTTTGCCGAGGAATTCGGACTATCTCAGATCCCGATTGAACTCGGGGGGAACGAACCGACTCCGCGGATGCTGGAAAAGGTGATCGCCCTTGCCCGCGAACGGGATATCCGGGTCATCTTCGTACAACCCGAGTTCAGCAAAACCAGCGCGGAACGGGTCGCACAGGCGATCGACGGCGCAGTGGTCGAAGTGGCCCCTCTGCGGCCTGATTACCTGGATAATATGTATGAAATCGCCGCAAAAATAGAGGACGGTATCAGAAAAGACTGAGGCTAACATATGAACAATCGCAACATAATCGAGATGAATAACATCTCCTTCAGTTATTCCCGGTTTCCAGTGTTGAATGACATCAATATCTCCGTCCAGGAGGGGGACATGGTGAGCATCATCGGTCCCAACGGAGGCGGGAAGACGACGCTTCTCAAACTCATGCTCGGACTCCTGGAACCGGACCGGGGCGAAGTCCTCATCTACGGCAAATCTCCGCAGGAAAATTCCCGCTACCTCGGTTATGTGCCGCAGTACTCACGCTTCGACGACAAATTCCCGATCACCGTGTTCGAGGTGGTTCTGACCGGCAGGCTTTCGAAGGCCTTCGGATTCTATACCAAAGCTGACCGCGAAGCCGCCCGGCAGGCGCTGGTAACGGCCGGTCTCGAAGACATATCCTCCAGACCCTTCCAGGCGCTGTCCGGAGGTCAGCGGCAGCGGGTTCTCATCGCCCGGGCCCTGGCTGGTAAGCCTTCCATTCTCCTGCTCGATGAACCGACATCCAACGTGGACGCCGCGGTAGGGAACATGCTCCACGATCTCCTGAAGAAACTGAACGAGTCCCACACCATCCTGCTGGTCACCCATGACGTGGGATTCGTGAGCACCATTACCAACCGCGTTTTCTGCGTGAATCAGATCGTTCACGAACATCCGGTGGACAAGCTCGATTCTTCGCTTATCAGCGCCGCCTACGGGAACCAGCTGCAGCTGGTACGTCACGACATCAACATCGAGGAACGGTTATGATACAGGAATTTTTCGCAGCCCTCACCAATCCGGGAGTTCCCTTCATCCGCTATGCACTGATAGCCGGACTGCTGTCGAGCGTCTCCTTCGGAATCATCGGCACCTTCGTGGTGGTGAAACGTATTTCGTACATTGCCGGAGCCATAAGTCACGCCGCGCTCGCCGGTATCGGCGGGGCCCTGTACCTGAAGCATGCCTACGGAATCGAGGCCGTATCGCCTCTTCACGGCGCTGTGGTCGCCGCGCTGGCAGCCGCCTTCATCATCGGCATTGTAACTACCCGGTACAAGGAACGGGAGGACACGGTAATCGGCACCATCTGGGCCATAGGAATGGCCATCGGTCTTCTGTTCATATCGAAGACCCCGGGTTACGTCGATCCGATGAGTTACCTCTTCGGGAACATCCTGCTGGTCGGACGTCAGGAGCTGTTCCTGATTCTCCTCCTCGATCTGGTGGTCATCACCATCGGGATCCTCTTCTACCAGCAGTTTCTGGCGCTCTCCTTCGACGAGGAATTTACCCAGCTGAGGGGTATCCGGACCCAGCTCTACTACATCCTGCTGATCTTCCTGATCGCTCTGACAGTCGTGCTGATGGTCACCGTAGTCGGGATCGTGATGGTGATAGCCCTGTTGACCATTCCTGCTGCCACGGCCGGAATTTTTTCAAAAAAACTGTGGCAGATGATGGTCCTTGGAGGAATACTGTGCGCCCTGTTTACTTCCCTGGGACTCGGAACGAGTTACATGCTCGATCTGCCCTCCGGATCGACGACCATCGTCATCGCCGGCATCATCTACCTTCTGAGCCTGGGAAGCCGGAGATTCATCTGATCTGCCTGATGGACTCCCATCCGGGAATGATCCGGCCGGCGGCGCCCGGCGCTGTCCCGCAGGGAGAGACAGCAGGCCTTATATAGTCCGCAGAAGCATCGAGAGCTTCGTTTTCTCAGGGTGAAAGTAGACCTGATTGTAACAGACCTGGCGGTCGTAGAGATCGTAGAAGAACTCTTCCCACATGAGAATCGGGGTCTGCCGGTGCAGGGAGAACTTCGCTTCCATCTCCGCGCTGTGGACTGCCTCGACCCATGTCGTTGTGTATATTATTTCTCCGTTGTGAAACTTCCGCAGATAGTCGCTCAGGCACATCTCGTCCTTTCTGTGGGTGAGCAGGTATTTCATCTGGGATTTCAGGACCTGGACCTTACCGACGATCATCGGCTCCCCGCCGCATCCGTATATCCAGTCGAAGTGAAAACAGTCTTCGTTGGCCCATTTCGGCAGCCGCTCAACCAGGTCCGCGGTTGGAGGAGCAATGTTTATCTTCGACTGGGTGATATCGACCTCCTCACAGCTGCCCTGCAGGAGCTGATAGAAACCGGAAGTAATGTCGAAGCGCATCTGAAGGTCGGTAGCATGGGGATGGCCGAAGTTCCCCCTTCCCTGCCAGGAAGTGATGTATCCCTGCTGGATCAGCTCCGAAAGGGCTTCCCGGATGGTGGCCCGGCTGGTACCGAAGCGCTGTGCCAGCTTCTCTTCCGGTTCCAGTCGGTTGTCACCATCCTTCATGTCCGCAATTTCCTTCAGAAGAGATGCTTTGATTTTTTTATAGAGTGCTGCTTCCTGACGGTGCATATCCTACCTCACGCGGTGAGGTTCCTCCTGTACTAATAATAGTATCAAGACCAGCGAAACCACAACCGCCCCCGCCGATACCGGACCGAGGCCCCAAACTCCGAGCTTGAGATACGCCGCCGGACCGGTGTTCGCCGCGATGGTGGCCCCCAGGAGACCTCCCGCTACACTGAAGGAGAGGACCTTGCCGCGCTGCCCGGGATTCTGTTCGCTGATGAGGGGGAAGTTGCTCACGGTGGCGAACTCGAAGAAGAACCTCGGCAGCAGCAGACCCGCTACGGCCGGATAGACGCCCGTATTCATGAAGGGCAGCAGTATGAAGCAGGCCAGCATTCCCGCAATTCCGATGAACACGCTCCTTTTTTTACCGATCCGGTCTCCGGCGGTGCTGACGAGAATGCTTCCCGCCCAGTCGAATAATCCCATAAGGAGGGCAACCAGACCGAGCTTCGAAGGTCCGAAGCCATATTCCGTTTCCAGCCAGCCGCCGTGAATGATCATGATGTGAGTGATGGCGAAGAAATTGAAAACCGATATGAGGATGCAGCTCCAGGCCGACCGCTGGTGCTTCCCGAGGTAGAAAAAATTGCGGATACGGGCGGCCATTCCGACTTTTAATGACGGGGGTTTTTGCTGATCCTTCGTTTCCAGCCCGGCCCCCTCCGTTCCCCCTTCCGGACTCCGGTCTCCTTCAGGGCTGACGTGCCGGCCGCTCTTCGGCAGGCTTCCCAGTACCAGGGCCGAGAGCATCATTCCCCCGCCGAGGATATAGAGGGTGGCTCTCCATCCGCAGTGTTCGAAAACCAGTCCGAACAGGAAGAGCCCGACGATACCCGAAAGCGCCCAGGAGTATTCGAGGGTCCCGATATACCGCGATCTTCTGCTGTAGGGCAGCATGGCGCTCAGATAGGAGTGCATGTTGGGCGTGAAGCCGCCCTGGCCTATGCCCCAGATGATCATCGCTGTCACCAGAACCGGAATCCCGGCGCCGGTGGCGAAGAGAAAGACCCCTGCTCCGGCCGCGAAGAGGTTGAAACGCATTATCAGGCGATACCCGTAGCGGTCTGCCAGACTTCCGATGAGCGGGGCGAACAGCCCCGAGAGGTTCCGGACACTGACCAGCCGGCCCATGGTGATGGCGCTCACCCCGATACCGGCGGCGTACATCACCAGGAAGGGATTGAAGAGCTGTACGGATATATCGACGAAGAACTTGACCGATATGCCGAGAGCGAGAATGTACCCTACTCTGCTGGTGACTGGTCTGCCGCGCATACTTCCACCTTTACTGAATGTGTTCGTGCTCCCCTGCTCGGAAGCGTTGGTTCCGTCGATGTAAGCAGGTTTACCGCTTCCGGCCCGGAACTTTCAGT